>Ga0302193_10000014_pt1 | contig 152663 bp, 136 predicted proteins | sample II_Bog_E3_3_FD_200228 | JGI IMG/M metagenome (GOLD analysis project Ga0302193, IMG submission 200228) | Peat permafrost microbial communities from Stordalen Mire near Abisko, Sweden - II_Bog_E3_3 | ecosystem: Environmental > Terrestrial > Soil > Wetlands > Peat | place: Sweden: Abisko...
TCGACTTTACCGACTGGCTTGGGACAAAGCGCGTCGAGATCAACGCCGCGCTAAGCTGCGAGACCGGCTTCCGCAGTTTGCCGTATGGGAATGGGCTTTCGAGCTACGCGCCAACCGCCCTGCCCCAGTGCGTTGACGCCACGGAGCAGCACTATACCGGTAAGGAGCATGACGCCGAAACCGGCAACGACTACTTCGAGGCGCGTTACTACAGCAGCGCCATGGGCCGCTTTATGTCGCCGGACTGGAGCGCGAAAGAAGAGCCGGTGCCGTATGCACAGCTTGATGATCCCCAGAGCCTGAACCTCTATGCCTACGTTCAGAACAATCCGCTCATACGAGCGGATGCGGATGGACACGCATTTGGATTGGACGATCTCGTAGGTGCTTTAGGGGGCGCAGTTCTTGGTGCGGGGATCGAGACTGGAAAGGAACTGCTCTCGGGAGAGAAGCTGAATGGTGCCAAGATAGGTGGAGCGGCTGCCGGCGGAGCAGTGGAAGGTTGGGCGCTTGCAAACGCCCCAGAGACGCTAGGAGCGTCCTTGGCAGTCGGCGCTGGCAGCGGAGCCGTGAGCAATCTTGTTGAACAAGGGATTAATAACGCAACAGGAGCACAGACGGGCATCGATGGTGGAAAACTGGCGACAGCAACAGTCATAGGAGCGGCGTCTGCGGGACTGGCTTCGAGGGTACCTGGATTACGGGTGAGCGGGGTAAGCGCAGGACGTGGGAACATGAGGGCAGTCGCGCAAGGCGTCCGTACGAAAATCGCAAATGGAAGCGCTTCTTCAATGGCGCTGAAAACGGCTGCAAAAGGCCTAGTTGGACGCGAGACCGCAAGTGCTGGAAAATCTGCAACCGAATCCTCAACCAGCAGTGCATTAGGAACCGGAGCAAGTATCATTGGTGGGTTTATGGTGAAACCCCCTCCTCCACCAAAAGCTCCAGGTGTTCCTCAGTAAATTTTGATGGACCCAGAGTGGTGAATGAGATATTTCGCCAAATTCTTCAATCGCAGTAAAAGTGCAATCTATGAGGTATAAAAATGGCTGAGTCGCCTGTCTCGATGATTATGTTGCGGCGAACTTTTACTCCGTATGTTGGGCTGATCGTTATTAACGTCGTAACCACCTTGATAGTAATATTCATAGCCTTCAAAGCGAATGATCTGGGTCAACTGAAATGGGTTCTTCCGTTCTATGGAATTTGGGGAATCTACATTTTGCTTGCGACGAGATACCGGGTTGGCTGGGATCAAATTGGCGTTACGATGCTCGCAGATTGGGGCAAAAGAACAGTTGAGTACAGAGAAATCAGCAGCGTACGCTACGAGACCGCCCGTGTAGCCGATGGCCACTATGGAACACGACCGTTTCGTCGAATTGTAGTTCGCGGACGCCGCCAAACGCCTAAAGCCTTCGTTGATGTTTCATTGCGTCATTTCGAACCTAAAGATATTTGTGCTCTCCTAGATGAAATCAGCAGGCAACGTCCAGATCTTTCAATTCCGTGGCAGCCTGTATGCAGGTATTTGTCAGTACAATCACCCGTAGCGGAAGACCAACCCTTGAAGAAGAAGATCAGGTCCATTGCTGACACCAAAAGTGACGGTAAGAAAACAGACATGTGACTATGACGCAATCCGCCATTTGTGCAACCAACTCGCGTTTTTCGTCATCCCGTTTCACCGGCAAAGAACGAGATACCGAATCCGGCAACGACTACTTCGAAGCCCGCTACTACGCCAGCAGCTTCGGCCGATTCATGAGCCCGGATTGGTCAGCGAAGGAAGAGCCCGTTCCGTATGCTAAGTTGGATGATCCGCAGAGTTTGAATCTGTATGCGTATGTCGGAAACAATCCGATGGTACGAGATGACCTTGATGGACATGGCGGGTGGCCCCGATCCCGGCGTCCTCTACCAACCCACGCTGCGGGTGCCCCCGGTCCCTCGCACTTGGGGACCGGGGATGACAGCCCGACGATGCGGCGGGTAGCCTTCGTCAAGGTCGTTGTCAAGCCCCCAATTTTCCGTCCCAACTCAAAGCCCAACAAAACAAACCACTAGGACCGCAAGAAAATCGGACCAACCCTGCCGAGTATTATCCCCCAAAAGCGCACAATCAAAGCAGTCGTCCAGAGGACAGATTCCATGCAAGCAGAAATCCGAAAATTCGTCCCAGCCTCCACCCCGCAACGATACACGCAACAAAAGTGCACAAAAGCGCACAAAAACGCCAGGTAACCACCCACTAACACCAAGTCCATCAACCACATAGGAGGAATTTCCCGCAAAAACACCCCACCCCCCCTTTTTCGGCAAAACCTGAGGATGGAGCCTGGCCGCGCCACGCTGACTTCAGAGCCAATGGCCCGCGGTTCTTGCTCACGCATTCACAGTCGTTCTGCACTGTCCTGCGCTACGGGAACAGCGCAAAAAATAGCAGCGGCGCGGCTGATGAGGCCTCCCCGCTGCTGTTCTGCTTCATGGGCCTGACTCGATTACGGTCTCAGACCACCGCTCTGTGGCCCTGCTCTGTGTCTGCCAGATTGTTCTCTGGCCGCGCAAACAGCAGCGGCAACGCAGCTGCCAGGACATCTTCTACGCGACTTGCATAGTGGATTGTCACACCCTCCATCTGCGCCGCAGTCAGGTCTTCTTCAACGTCCTGGCGATTTTCCGCGGGCAGAATGATGTGTTGCACCCCGGCGCGGCGGGCAGCAAGGAACTTCTCCTTGATGCCGCCAACCGGCAGTACATTGCCGCTCAATGTGACTTCGCCAGTCATCGCGGTAAAGGGCCTGATTGGCGTGTTGGTCAGCAACGAAACAAGGGTGGTGACCATCGTGACACCAGCGGATGGACCATCCTTGGGAATGGCCCCAGCCGGGACATGAATGTGCAGATCGATGGAGCTGTTGAAATCCTCCTCGAGCCCGACTGCAGGGGCGTTGGAGCGAACCCAGGTCAGTGCCGCCTGCATCGACTCCTGCATGACGTCGCCGATTTGCCCGGTCATGGTGAAGCCGCCCTTGCCCTTCATTTTGTTGGCTTCGACAAACAAGACATCGCCACCAGATGGCGTCCAGGCAAGACCCACCGCAACACCAGGACGCTGAGTTCGCTCAAAGATTTCCGTGTCCACGCGCACCTGCGAGCCTCCGAGAAACGTGACGAGGACCTCCGGGGTAATGACGAGCTTCTCCTTGTTCCCCTCCACGATCCGTCGTGCCTGCTTGCGACAAACTGTGCCCAGAACCTGCTCCAGCTTTCGCACACCCGCTTCCCGTGTGTAATGACGCACAATGTGTCGAACCGCATCGTCAGGGAACTCAATCTGATCCACCGTAAGCCCATTGCCCTCAATCTGCCTCGGAATCAGGTATTGGAAGGCAATCTTGACCTTTTCCTCTTCGCTGTAGCCCTGGAGATGAATGATCTCCATGCGGTCCAGCAGGGGTTCAGGCAACGGGTCAAGCATGTTAGCGGTGCAAATGAAGAGTACCTTTGAGAGGTCGAAGGGTACGTCGAGATAGTTGTCGCGGAAGGTTGAGTTCTGCTCCGGATCGAGCGTTTCCAGCAGTGCTGCTGCCGGATCGCCACGGAAATCGCGGCCAAGCTTGTCCAACTCATCGAGCATGATGACCGGATCGTTCGTATCTGCGCGCCGGATCGATTGCATGATCTGGCCGGGGAGCGCGCCAACGTAGGTGCGGCGATGGCCGCGAATTTCCGCCTCGTCGTGCATGCCCCCGAGGGAGACGCGCTGGAATTTTCGCCCCAAGGCGCGGGCAATCGAGCGGCCAAGGGAGGTTTTGCCAACTCCCGGAGGTCCGACAAAGCAGAGAATGGGCCCTTTCATGTCCGGCTTGAGTTCTAGCACGCTGAGGTAGTCGAGAATTCTGTCCTTGACCTTCTTCATGCCGTAGTGATCGGCTTCGAGAATCTCATGGGCCTTGGGCAGGTCCACCTTGGTACCCGAGCTGCGATTCCAGGGCAAAGCCGCCAGCCACTCAACATAATTGCGAACAAGCGAGGAGTCGGCAGCCATGGGCGACATGCGTGAGAGGCGATTCAGTTCCTTGAGCGCCTCTTTCTTCACGTCTTCAGGCATGCCGGCGGCTTCAATTTTCTGGCGTAGCTCTTCGATGTCGCGCTGGCCTTCGTCGACCTCGCCGAGTTCCTTCTGGATCGCCTTCATCTGCTCGCGCAGGTAGTAATCGCGCTGGGACTGCTGAACCTGGTCCTGAACCTCAGACTGAATTTTGGTACGGAGTTGTTGCACTTCGATTTCTTTGGCGAGGTGCTGATTGACCAGCTCGAGACGGGCGAGCACGTCCGTGGTTTCAAGCAAAGTCTCTTTGTCTGCAGTGGTCAAGAATGGCAAGGACGAGGCGATGAAGTCGGCGGCCCGACCGGGCTCGTGAATGTTGGCGGCTATGGTTTGGAGTTCATCGGAGAGGGTAGGCGAGTTCCCTACAATCTGCTGAAACTGGAAGATGACATTCCGCTGCAGTGCTTCCGTCGCGGCTTCGACGCCGCCTTCCTCGGCGACAACGTCAGCGACAGGCTCCACTTCAGCCATGAGGAATGGCTCAGTCTGGCTGAAGCGCACCAGACGCACCCTCGCAGTGCCTTCGGTGAAGACAAAGCGGCTAAGATTGGGCATTTTGACTACTTTGTGGACCGTGGCCAGGGTGCCGTATTCGTGCAATTCTTCCGGTTTGGGAGAGTCTTGCTTGGGATCTCGCTGAGCCACCACTACGATCGTCCGCTGATCTCCAAGGGACTCAATGAGTTGGATCGAGCTTTCCCTGCCGACCGTGAGGGGCAGCACAGCATGGGGGAACAGCACTGTATCCCGGACCGGAAGAACGGGCAACAGGCGGGTGGTCGAATGGAGTGTCGGACTGGAGGATGTACCGGAAGCGCTAAACATTGAGTGACCTCGTATCAAATTATCTCATTAGACTCCGCATAACCGAAGAAGGTTTCAATTTTCCCCTTCGCCTTCCAAGTCTGCTGCCGCCCCTTGCGTGATACGAGCGATGCGGTCTGCCCGGTTCCGCCGTCTTTCCCATGCCTACCAGGCAGTCCGGCACTCGGCCTTCGCGCCAAGCTCCACCGCTCCCGTTATCGGCAGGGGAGTTGGCAACGTGAGTGAGAAGCTGCACTGCCTCTCAATTTGCCCTCAAAGAGGGGAATTCAGTGGCGGAAAGGCGAAAGGGCCACCCACGTGGGCGGCCCTGTTTGAACGACTCGGTGTGATCTTCAGCCGTGCCGGGTGCCTTCCTGATACGTTCCGAGCACCTTCACCATGGAGCAATGGCGCTTGAGCGCAGCAATGGCACGGGTTGCATCTTCCGGGTCGGTTAGTTGGCAATCGACGTAAAAAATGTATTCCCACGGCTTGCCGTGTACTGGGCGCGACTCAATTTTGGTCAGGTTGACTCCAATCTCAGCCAGCACCGCCAGGGCGGCGACAAGAGATCCTGAACGGTTTTCCACGGAAAAAGCCAGCGAGAGCTTGTTGGCACCCTGAATATGCTCCGCCTCGCGGGCGCGACGCAGGAGAAAGAACCGTGTGAAATTCTCCGAGTTGTCTTCAATGCCGGAAGCTAGAATTTCCGCGCCGTAGTAGCGAGCTGCGGCCTCGCTGGCAATGGCCCCGGCATGACGGTCGCGCAGCTCGACGAGTTGCTTCACGCTCCCGGCCGTGTCGTAGAAGGCGTAGGACTCCATTTTGGGGTGCTCGGCCAGGAAGCGACGACACTGGGCCAGAGCGACGGGGTGCGAGAACACGCGATCGATGTGATCCAGGGCGGCCCCGGAAATGCCGATGAGGTTGTGCTTGATGCGCAGCAGCATTTCGCGCACGATGAGGAAATCGTGAGTGAGCATGAGGTCAAAATGCTCGGAGACGGAGCCGGCCAGGGAATTCTCAATTGGAATGACGGCCGCATCGACGTCTCCTCGCGCCAAGGCGCCGAAGACATCTGAGGAGATGGCATAGGGGACAATACGGGCATCGGGAACAAGCCTGGCGGCAGCGTCGCTGCTGAACGAACCAGGTTCCCCCTGAATGGCAATCTTCATCAAAATAAAAAGACGCTCCTAAGTCACGGGTGGTGCCCAGAACATTTCATCCTGTCAAAGGCAGACCCAATCAAGAAAATACCACAGTCGCCTTTAATTCTCTGCTCAACCAAAGCGTTGAAACAACGCCCAGAACTGTGGCCACGGTAATTGCGGTGGGCCACACAGGAATATCTCTGGGTGGTACTCGCTCTCCTCGTTCCTGACTCCCTCAGAATTGCCATTCCGGCCTGCCAGACGACAGCCCGTAAACCTCTGCTCCACGCCCTCCCACGAAAAGCCCACGACGATGAGCGTCGTAGGCTCTGGCGTTGGATACCCTCTTAGCCAGGCCGAATTCGTTCCGCTGATCGGCTCCGGCAAACCGTGTGCCGCGCCCAGTATCTCGATCGCGCCTCCTTCGCCGTAGTTTCCGACTACAATCCCCAGGTGCTGTCGCTGGTCAGCCGTAAGTCCGTCACGAATTTCCGCGACTGTCGCCACCATTTCATTCCATCCAATCTCTTCTCGTAGGTCTCCGTTGTTTTTGAGTGCAAAATCGCGCAGCGGCCCATTCGCAGCCAGCGGCAACACCAGCGCACATACGTATGCCCCGCATACAGCCAGTCCAGCAAAATACGCTCCTGCCATGAGCTTCCCCCACAGTAGGCGCAACTGGCGCAGCCACTTTTCACTCTCTGCAGCACCCATAGCCAGCAGCACCGGGTACACCCCGGCGGTGTAGTACCCTCGACCCTTTGCCAGCCAGAACATCCCCACCGTCACTGCCGCCATCCATCCCAGCATCCGGTAACGTTTGCTGCACAGCAGGCACACCAGCCCCAAAATCCACACAGGTACCGTCATCGTGTTCGTACAAATCCAAAGCTGCTGCCGCCAAAATCCCTCTGCCCTTCCTTCGCCCACATCGCGGGCATGGATATGCTGCAGGAACTGATACGAGATGAATCCATGCCTCAGCTGCCAAAGAAGATTTGGCAGGAATATTCCCAATGCCACCGCTACCCCGACCCAGAACCAGCCATTCAGGAAATACCGCCGGGTCTGGCTCAGCACCATCCCCACCAGTAGCCCGAAAATCAGGAAGCAGATGGCATACTTGGTCTCCAGCCCGATGCCCAGCGCAGCACCGACACCGAGCCACCAGCGAGCGTCGCCCGATCGGAGCAACCGAACCAGAAAATAAGACGCGAGCACCCACCACAGGTAATCGAACGTGGTGTACTGAAACTCCGTTGCTTCAAACATGGGCAATGCTGCGAATGCCACTCCCAAAGCCGCGGCCACCTGCGCCAGTCGGCCTCCGCCCAACTCCCGGGCCATCAATCCTGTGACCACCACGGCCATCGCCTGAGCCAGCACGGAGAACACCCGCAACCCCGGCATCCACAGGCCAAAAATCGCCATTGCTACTCGCTCGACCGCCGGGGTGAAGGGCGGGTATGCAACAAATCCCCAGTCGAGATGCCGTGCATCGCTGAGAAACTGCAGCTCATCCCGATGGAAGCCATATCGACCGTTCGTCAGGCAATGTGCCACGGCCACCACGGAAGCAATGGCCACGAGCCATGCCAGGTCGCCCCTGCTATTCGACCTGGACGCAGGGTCTGGAGACTCCCCTCTACCATTCGCCATGAACACACCCCTCCCTCGTCCTATAACGCTTCGTACGCGCGCCGTGGGACTTCAGTTCCGTTCCTTTTCGAGGCCCCTGCCGAATATCGAAGCGAATGGTGGACAATGGATTTCTGTCCTGCACGCCGTCCGTCTTAGGAGCCCAAGAATGTCCAATATCCTGCTTCGCATAGCCTTGCTGACCTTCGCCGCTGTGTCTCCATTCGTCCGGACAACATTGGCCCAACAAAAACAGTTGCCGGGCGATTCTACCTTGCGGAGCTTCTACGAGGCAGGCGTCCGCGCCAACGGGATTGTCGGCAGTTCCCTCGCACTTTTGCGCGATGGCAAAGTCATGCTCAGCGCCAATTGCGGCAAGCAGGCACTTAGCCCAGACACGCCAGTGGACGACTTCACTGCCTACCACTGGGCTTCGATTACCAAGACACTGACCGGCATCGCAATCCTGCAATTTCGCGATCGGGGACTGCTTTCGCTGGATGATCCACTGGTGAAATACATTCCAGAACTGGCAGCAGCGCACAACCCGTACGGGCCCATGGCCGAGGTGACGATTCGCCATGCGATGAGCCACTCCGGCGGTTTTCGTAACGCTACCTGGCCGTGGGACACCGATGCGCCGGCTGGCGCGGCGACCGGGTGGGAGCCATTTGAGCCGACGCAGTGGTCGCAATTGGTGGCCATGATGCCATACACGACGTTGGAGTTTCACCCGGGATCGCGCTTTAGCTACTCCAACCTGGGGGTGGTTTTTCTGGGAGAGATTATCGAGCGGCTCTCCGGCGACTACTTTGAGGTGTACATGGAGAAGAATGTGCTGCGGCCGCTGGGGATGGACCGCGCCTACTACGACCGGGCACCGTACCACCTGTTGCGCTACCGGTCGCATAGCTGGGAGCGCAAGGCGGGGAAGCTGAACGAGGACCAATTTGACTTCAACACGGGGATTACACGGGCCAATGGGGGATTAAACGCTCCGGTGGGGGACATGGTGAAGTACTTGCAGTTCCTGATGGGAGACCCGGCGCGGCAGGGAGAGTACGACGCGATTCTGAAGCGGAGTTCGCTGGAAGAAATGTGGCGACCGCTGCTGCCGGTGGGTGCAAGTGATGATTTCCAGAATCGTGCCGGGGCGAGCGACGAGATTGGCGAGAGCTTCTTTGTGCACCGGGACGGAAAGCTGACGCTGATTGGGCATTCGGGCTCGCAGAATGGATTTCTGAGCCATTTCTACATCGATCCGGCGACGCGGTCCGGGTATATTGTGGCGTACAACACGGATGCCCAGGACCGCGAGCAGAACACGAGGAACTTTGACTTTGCCCTGCGCGACTACCTGATTGACCACTTTTTCACCGGCCGTTAGCTCTGGTGGAAGAAGAGCGGGCCGAGCCAGATGTCCGCGGCGACGGAGGCGAAAAAGACCATGGCGATGACGCCGTTCATGGTGAAAAAGGCGGCGTTGAGGCGGGATAGGTCGCGGGGGCTGACGATGAGGTGCTCATAGAGGAGCAGAATGGCGACGAAGAGCATGCCGGCAAGGGCGATGGGGCCGAGGTGGAAGAAGGTGACGAACCAGGGCAGCAGGGCGATGACAACGAAATGGAGCGCGCGGGCTACCCAAAAGGCGGCGTTCAGACCCATGGCCTGGGGAATGCTGTTGAGGCCGGCCTGGCGGTCGTGTTCCATGTCCTGGCAAGCGTAGAGGACGTCAAAGCCCGCCGCCCAGCAGGTGACGATTACGGTGAGCAGGGCTATGCGCCAGTCGAGGGAGCCGCGGACGGCGACCCAGGCTGCGCAGGGCGCAAGGCCGAGGGCGAGCCCGAGGCCGATGTGGCTGAAGCGGGTGATGCGCTTGAGGTAGCTGTAGCCGAGCAGGACCACGAGAACGATGGGCGAGAGCTCGAGGGTGAGGCGGTTGAGCTGGGAGCAGGCGATCAGGAAGACTGCGACCATGACTACGGTGAAGGCGAGGACAAAGCCTGCGGAAAGTTGACCGGCGGGGATGGCGCGGGATTTGGTGCGGGGATTGGCGGCGTCGAGGCCGGCGTCAGCCCATCGATTGAAGGCCATGGCGGCGGAGCGGGCGGTGACCATGGCCACGAGAATCCAGGCTAGAGTGGGCAGGCTGGGCAAGCCATGGAAGCTTGAGGGCATTCCCCGGGCGGCGAGGATGGCCGCGGTGAGGGCAAAGGGGAGCGCGAAGATGGAGTGCTCCCACTTGATCATTTCGAGAGTGATACGGATGCGTGCGCCCAGACCCATGCTTGAGACCCTCTTGAGGAATGCGTTGAAGTTCCAGTTTATCGCGGAGTATGGACGGTTTAGCTGCTGGCCTGCAGATGGATCGAGCTGGGCTCGATTGGGAGACCCCAAAAGTGGCTTTTGGGCTGTTTTGCAAGCGAAAGTGAAAAGTTAAGTACTTGATTGCATGATGGTTTTATACCATAAAGCGAAACAAAAGAGAACGAAGTGTGATTTTGGGCGCTTTTGGTTATTCCGGCTGCGGGTAGGGGGAAATCGGCTCGGGTTCAGGCTTGTGCTTGTGGGACCTGACAGGCTCACGGAGCAGGGAAAGTGCGATGTGAGCGGCGTAGAGGAGTTGCCTGCCTTCGCGGCAAGGGATGTCTCCCATGAGCAATCCGGCGGCGGTGGTGTGGCCGATTTGCGGGTTGGTGATGAGCCGGGGCATGGGAAATCTCCTCCTGCGAGTATTGTGCGCGTTTGGGGCTTAATTATCGGCAAGTCTGGGGGAAGAATTCTTGGGGGCAGGGGAACGGGTGCGCAAGCTGCGCTCGATTGGGGTTTTGGTGGGTAGAGGACGGGAGGAAGGCGGACGCAGGTCCCCACTCGACTTCGATCGGGGCAGGTCTTCTACGGCTTCGCCGCGATGGCGGGTTCGCAAGTTCGCGGGATTCTCGTGATTGGGAGGATTGGGCGGATTAGCATTTTAGGAAAAGATATAGACCGGCCGGCAGAAGATCGCGTGGACTTTCTATCGAAGAAAGGCCACACCTCGCCGATGCTGTGCGACCACAGTATTTCCTAAAATGCGTTAGAGGAGTTTGCCGGCGGCGAGGTCGCGGATTAGGCCGCGGTCGGCGGGGAGGAAGTCGAAGTTGGGGAGGTCTTCGAGCTTGACCCAGCGGACTTCGTTGAAGATGCGGTTTTCGATTTCGCCCTGGAAAGCATGTACGGCGAAGAACTGGAGGTCAACGGCGCCGCCGTGGCGGTAGTTGTGGCGGATGTGCGTGACGCGTGGGCCGATGGTGGCGTTGATGCCGAGTTCTTCGTTGAGTTCGCGGGCGAGGGCTTGTTCTGGACCTTCGCCGGGCTCTATTTTGCCGCCGGGAAATTCCCACTGGAGGGCCATTGGCTGGTCGGCGCGTCGCTGGCAGATGAGGATGCTGCCGCCGCGGAGCATGAGTGCTGCTACGACCAGGCGCAATGCTCCGGGGCGCTGGGAAACAACGGCTGCCGGGTGCTGGGTAGCATCCGGGCTGACAGGCTGATCGGCTTCTTGCTCACGATGCTCGTCGGTCACACAGACAGTGTATCCGCTTCCCATGAAAGACGGAAAATCTTTGTTATGACATACTTTGATGCCGCCGTAGTGAAAGTGGGCTACTCTCCGGCGACAGCGGCGTGGACACCCTCGGCAGCGGCGGGACGGAAGTAGCGCCAGCCGAGGCGGGAGCCGGCTTCAACCAGTGCCGGGGAGGGGTTGATCGGGAATGGATGGGCGGCGATTTCAAGCATGGCGAGGTCGTGGATGGAGTTGCCGAAGACGGCGTCTGGTCGGGCGAGTCCGATGCGGCGGAGGGATTGGGCCTTGCCCTCGTCGGTGGGGACGTCGGTGAGCTCGGAGGTGAGCATGCCCGAGGCGATGCGGACTTCCGCGGCGAGGACGCGGGATTCGGGAATGTTGAAGTCGCGGACACCCTCGGCGATGACCCAGCGGTTGGTGGAGCTCACGGCCCAGAGCTCGACGCCCAGGGTGTGAAGGGTTTCGAGCAGGGTGCGGATTTCGGGGAAGATGCGGTGGTGGACGTGGGCGCGGAAGTATTCGGCGGCGGCGGAGCGGAGTTCCTGCTCGCGGAGGCCTTCATAGAGCTGGACCATTTCGCCGCAGATGACGAGTTCGCTGACGGAGCCGGCGAGGTAGGCGCGGTAGCGGTTGTCGATCCAGTCGCTGGCGGAGCGGGAGACGAGGCCCTGTTCGATGGACCAGTCCATGAATCCGTGGCCTGAGTCGCCGGACCAGATGGTGCCGTCGCAGTCAAAGACGGCGGTTTTGGGATTTGCGGTGAGGACGGCCTGGTGGAGCTGGTCGGCGGAGAGGCGGGGAAGTTCGAGATGGGTGGAGTTCACGGTTGATCTTTCTGGACCTGAGGTCCTCAGCTTGGGGGGGCGGAATGCCCAGCCCTTCGCATTTCGTACCATTTTCTCCATTTTGCGCTATTTGGGATGGTTTTTGAAGCAGGGGGAGATGAAGGTTTGGCGAATGGAATCCAGGTAGGAAGCGGGGTGAGCGGAGTTTGATGGCTTGAAACTGAAGATGGATGAGGCGGAATGGTGTGTGGATTGGTCGTCAAGCAGGGCGTGATGATGAGTTTGATTCCGTATTGATCGTGGTACGAGCAAATGGAGTGGAACGGTTTCGGGAAACGGTTCCGGCCGATAATCGTGGAAGTGGAGACTACGGGCAATCTCGGGCTGCTGCGGGAATACATGACCTACCTGCGCGTGGAGAAGGGTTTGCGACCGTTGACGTGCGAGGCTTACCTGGGGGATTTGAAGACCTTTGCGGAGTTTTTGGAGGGTCGGCACGGGGTGTTGGTGACGGCGGCGCAGGGGGACGTGGCGGGTTTTCTGGAGCATTTGCGGAGCCATGGGATTGATTCGCGGTCCGCGGCGCGGAAGCTGAGCTGCATACGGGGACTGTACAAGTGGCTGCTGCTGGACCGGCGGATACACCACGATCCGACGCTGAATATCGAGTCTCCCAAAGCGTGGAAGGTGCTGCCGAAGGCCCTGGCGGAGAGCGAAGTGAGCACGATGCTGCAGGTAGCGGCGATGGCGGCGCATCATCCGCAGGCGCGAGCTACGGCGCTGCGGGACAGTGCGGTGCTGGAGTTGCTGTATGCGGGCGGGTTGCGGGTGAGCGAGGTGACGGGCCTATCGGTGAGCGACCTGGCGCTGGATCTGGGGCGGGTAATGGTCCGGGGCAAGGGCGACAAGGAGCGGATTGTGCCGCTGGGCAGGACGGCGCTGGAGGCACTGGAGGTATATTTGCGGGAAGGTCGGCCGGCGCTGGCGAGGGCTGGGGTGCGGGCGCACAAGGCGGATGCGGCGCGGCTGTTTCTTTCGCTGCGGGGGATGCCGCTGACGCGGCAGTCGGTGTGGCTGATGGTGAAGGCGACGAATGGAAACGCGAGTCCGCATACGCTGCGGCACAGCTGCGCGACGCACATGGTGGAGCACGGGGCTGACTTGCGCAGTGTGCAGGTGCTGCTGGGGCACGCCGATATTTCGACGACGCAGGTGTATACGCACCTGGCGCTGGGACGGCTGAAGGAAGTGCACCGGCTGCATCATCCGCGGGCGCAGGCACGGAGCCTGATGCTGGCGCAGGCGGAGCTGGAAGATGCCGGGCTGGTGGTGGAGCGGGAGGCCTCATGAGCGCGATTCCGCAGCCGGTGACACCCGATGCGTTGAAGATGCCGGGGACGAAGACTTCGCTGGAGGCGCTGGTGGCGGCGTACCTGGCAGTGCTGACCAATGAGCGGGGATCGTCTCCGCATACATTGCGAGCCTATGAGCGGGAGCTGAGGAGCTTTGTGGCGTGGGTGCTGGAGGCGCAGGGCGCGGAGACGCAGCCGGCGGCGATTGAGCATACGCGGATACGGGCTTACCTGGGATCACTGTATGAGCGGGGGCTGTCAAAGGCCTCTGCGGCGCGGGCGCTGGCATCAATACGGAGCTGGTTCAAGTGGCTGGCGAGGTATGGGTATGTGGCGCAGAATGTGGCTTCGCTGGTGTCGACCCCGAAGCTGCCAAAGCATTTGCCACGGGTTCCGTCGATTGAACAGATGAACCGTGTGGTGGACTCAATTGGCGAGGATGCGGCGAGCTGGCCGGCGCGGGATGCGGTGATTTTTGAGCTGCTGTACGGGTGCGGGATTCGGAATGCGGAGCTGACGGGGCTGAATCTGGGCGATATTCACTGGGCCAATGAGGCGTTGCTGGTGCGGGGCAAGGGGCAGAAGCAGCGGTATGTTCCGCTGGGGGATGCGGCGGCGGCGGCGATCCGGAGCTACCTGGGCGAGCGGCAGGCGCGGCTGGGAGCTGCGGGGCGTGAGACGCAGGCGCTGCTGGTGAATCTGCATTTGCGGGGGGATGGGCGGCTATCGACGCGGAGCGTTGGGCGGATTGTGAAGCATATTGCAGTGCTGCGGGGACTGTCGCCGGATGTGCATCCGCATACGCTGCGGCATGCGTTTGGCACGCATCTGCTGGAAGAGGGGGCGGATTTGCGGTCGATTCAGGAACTGCTGGGCCATGAGCGGCTGTCGACGACGCAGCGGTACACGCAGTTGACGACGACGCAGTTGACGCAGGTGTACGACCGTACGCATCCGAGAGCGAAATAGGGGAGGACTTTTCCCGTTCGGGGGAAGCTCTCAGCTTTCGCTGGTGGTGGGGTCGATGATGGTGCGGACCTCGAGAACGGCATCGGCGGGGAAGCCACCGAGGCGGGCGTGTTCGCGGATGAGTTCGGCATTCGGTGCGATGTAGACGCAGGTGACCTTGTCGTCGGTGACGTAGGACTGAATCCACTGGATTTGCGGGCCGAGCGAACGCAGGACGCTACAGGATTTCTGGGAGATGCCCTGGAGTTGTTCGGGTGTGAGTTTGCCTGCGCCGGGGATGTTGCGCTCGATGAGAAATTTTGGCACGTTTCCTCCTGTCCCCCTGGTTGGGGACACCCAGTGTAGTGGGAGAGGAGGGCAAGAGCGAATCATTTTTTCGGAATAAAAGTCACCCGTTCAGGAGGTTACTGGCGGGGTGTCGGTGTACTTGCGCTTGATCCATTCATAGAGGGGCAGGCCGAGGAGGATGAGGGCCGAGCCGATGAGGGAGCCCTGGAGGTTTCCGGCGAAGCTGGAGACGAGGACTCCGGCGGCGGAGAGGACGAAGATGGCGGGGAGGACGGGGTATCCCCAGACGCGGTAGGGGCGCGGCGCGTTGGGCTGGCGGCGGCGGTAGATGAAGACGGTGGTGGCGGTGAGCATGTAGAAGAGCCACTCGGAGAAGACGGCGAGCTCAAAGAGCTGCTGGAAGCGGCCGAGGGCGAGCAGGAGGATGCTGGAGAGGACGGCCTGGAAGATGAGCGAGTAGGAGGGGGACTGATATTTGGGGTGGATGGAGGCGAAGCGGGGGAAGAAGAGTCGGTCGCGGGCGGCGGCGAAGGGGATGCGCGCGCCGGACATGATGGTTCCGTTGAGGGTGACGAAGATGCTGAGGGCCATGCCGGCGGCGACCAGGGATGCTCCTGCGGGGCCGGCGACGACGGAGAGAGCGGCGACGGCGGGGCGCGGGTTGGCGGCGATTTGTGCTGCGGGGAGGATGTACTGGATGGCGGCGTTGGTGGCCATGAAGAGGATGCCGACGATGAAGAGTCCGCCGATGAGGGCGATGGGGAGATTGCGTTCGGGGTGCTTGACTTCACCGGCGACCATGGTGAGGTCGTTCCAACCGTCGTAGGCCCAGAGTGTGGCGATGAGGGCGATCATGAATCCGCCGAGCCCGCCGGGGTGGGGAATGATGCTGGTGGCGAAGTTGTTGAAGTGTCCGAGGGAGGAGGAGAAACAGAAGCCGGCGACGACGAGGATGAGGATTCCCTTGAGGACGGTGAAGACAACCTGGAAATCGCCGGCTTTCTTGATACCGAGGTAGTTGAGCCAGGTGACGAGCCAGGTCATGGCGATGGCGAAGATCTGGGACCAGAGGACGGGGCCGACGGCAGACCTGTCGAGCCAGTGGAAGACGGCGAAGATGCCCAGGGTGCGGGCGAGTCCGCTGGTGACCGAAGCGATCGAGGCGGGTTTGGCGACGGCAAACCAGGTCCACATGTAGAGGAAGCCGGTGCGGTCGCCGTAGGCTCCGCGGAGATACACGTATTCTCCGCCGGCGTAGGGCATCATGGAGCCGAGTTCGGCGTAGGTCATCGCGCCGAAGAGGGAGAGCAGTCCGCCGACGATCCATGCGGCGTAGACGAGGGTGGAGGAGCCGACGGCCTGCATCATCTCCGAGGGGACGAGGAAGATGCCGCTGCCAATGATGGTACCGACGACGATGGCAGTGGCGTGGGAAGCGCCGAGGACGCGGGGCAGGTCGGGTGCGGTGAAGTTGTGCGCTGGGGCGGGCGTGCTCATGGATGTTGAGAGGGTAACACGGGGGAGATGGGGAAGAGCAGCGGAGTCAGCGGGGCTAGCGGTGTTGGCTGAGCCCCTGGGATGGATTGAGCATGGAGAGGAGCCATCTATACTGGGTTGTCTTAACTGGAGAGTTCCATGAGTGTTTCACGTCGCAAATTTCTCGCTACGGTTGCTGGCGCGAGCGGTGCCATTCTCGCAATGCCTGAGGCCATCGCGGCGCCCTATCAGGTTACGGTGCATCGTGACGGGGCCGGCAACGAGGATGCGACGGCAAATGGCAGCGGCTCCAACAGCGGTCGTACGAAAATGCCGAGTGGGCCGGTGGTGATGTCGTCGTCGATGCCGATGGGATCGGGTGCGCCGCTGGGTGGGATTGGAACTGGGTTTGTCGAGATCCGGCCCGATGGCTGCTTCTACGAATGGCAGATTTTCAACTCTGGCGCGTGGGCGCAGAATGTACGTTCGACCACGGCCGCGCCGAGGCCCGGGCCGCAATATCTGCGGTTTGTACTTCACTCGCGGAAGACCGGCGATGGGACGCCGCAGGTCCGCCGGCTGTATCTGCGTTCCGACGAGAGCGACAATTACTCCCTGCCCTTTGTTCAGGATGTGCAATCGATCGACTACGCCTGCGCGTTTCCGATGACCCAACTTCGGTATAACGATCCGACGATTCCGGTTCGTGTGTCATCCCAGATTTTTTCGCCGTTCATGCCAGGGAAAGCACAAGACTCGGGAACGCCTGGATTTCATGTTGCTTTTACTCTCGAAAACATGAGCAAGGACGAGACGGAAGTCTCGCTGGCCGGCTTCCTGGACAATCCGCTGGCCTCGGCTTTGCCGGACCGGCGTCTTTCGAACACTATCTCCCAGGAGAACAACCTCACGAGTCTTTTTCTGCAGACCGAGGCGGAGTCGGAGTTTCCATCTGGTATCGGGAACATGTGCTTTTCCGTGAGCGGCGGTGAGCACTCGTACATCGCCGGCACCTTTCAGGAATACGCCATGCCTGGCAGTCTGCGATGGGCGACACCGCGCGTGAACTATATGATTCTGGGCTTCATGCAGGAGTTTCTCGGCTCTGGCCGTCTGCCCAATACGGGAGGCAAGATCGATCCGCGGCTGAGTCTGCCGACGAGTGCGGGGATCGATGCGCTTTCAGACACTGAGGTGCAACGCAAGATCGAGGAACTCAGCTCGGACGCGTTGCTGTCGCGAGTCTTCCGGGATGCCCGCGTGGGAAATCCTGGCGGGGGAGTGGATGCAGATCGCGCACTGCTGAAGGAAGTTCACGCGAATCTGCTGGAAAAGGACGATGACTCACGGCTGACCTGGGGAACAGGAGCGCTTGCCACGAGCGTGAAACTGGCCCCGGGGCAGAAAGTGGAACTCCGTTTCACGCTGAGTTGGTACTTTCCCCATCACTGGACGGCTGACCGGCACGAGATGGGGCATATGTATGCCAACTGGTATCGCGATGCGGCGGATGTGAACGGGTTTCTGTGCCGTAATTTCGATCAACATCGAGGGGCGACGGAGAAGTTTGCCCGTACGCTTGCCGATACATCGCTGGGCGATGCGATGGCCTTTTCGTGGTCAAGCCAGCTGTCGACGTTGGTCTTCAATACATGGTGGACCAGGGATGGCGGCTATGCCGTATGGGAGGGGCTGGGCTGCTGCGGAATGTCGACGACGGATGTCGATTACCAGGGTAGTTTTCCTGTGATGGCGATGTTCCCGGAACTCAAGCTTGGACAGATGAAACGCATCATGGCGCACCAAAACAGCCTCGGGCAGGTGCCGCACAATTACCCAGGAGATCTGGATCGCACAGATGATGGATTTGCGCGTGTGGACATGAACTCACAATTCGTCTTGATGGTCTATCGGGACTATCTGTGGACGGGAGATGCAGGGTATCTCACATTCATGTGGCCCCGCATAGTGAAGGCAATGGCGTTCATGGAGACCCTCGATACGAACCATGATGGTCTACCAGATCGCGACACGGGCTTCCAGTCGTATGACCAATGGCGCATGAGAGGAACACCATCCTACATTTCCTCGCTGTGGATCGGCGCTCTGCACGTTTCGATTCGAATTGCGGAGGCAGCGGGCCAGACCACCGAGGCGCGGCGCTGGGCGGAGCTGCTGGCGCAGGCGTCGGCCAGCTTCGATCAACTGCTGTTCAATGGCGAATACTACAATCTTTGGGTGGATGGCAAGACACGCGATGAATTGTGCATGACGGATCAGGTTTCCGGGGAGTGGTTCACGCGCGTCATCGGGCTTTCGACCACTCTTTCCGATGCGAATCTAAGGCGGTCGATCGACAGCATTTTCAAAAACAATTTCAACTCCGAGTTTGGGTTGCACAATGCCACGGCGCCGAAGGGTGGGGCGGGGTTGCTGGCGCTGACGAATCTGCAGGCAGGTGGACTTTGGTCGGGAATTGAGTTTGCCTTTGCCTCGTTCTTGATGGAGTGCGGCCGCTACGCGGATGGAGTCAAGATTGTGGAAGCGATCCACCGGCGGTATATGCGGGCGGGTCAGCCGTGGAATCACGTGGAGTGTGGTGGGCATTATGCGCGTGCGATGAGCAGCTGGGCCACGATGCTTTCCGCTACGGGTTTCAAGCCGGATGTTCCCCAGAAAACCCTGTCCATCCTTCCCGTGGTTCCCGGTGATTTTAGGGCTCCCTGGGTGACGGCTTCGGGTTACGGGACGATCGTTCGAGAGGGCGGAGCCTTGCGGCTGCATTGCGTATCGGGAACGCTGGAGTTGAAGGCCCTGCGCTTAAGGGAGACGGCTCGCACGGTACGGCTTGGGGCATACACCATCGCTGCAAAACCGACGACGAACGAGAGGGAGACAACGCTGAGCTTTTCTGCTGCGGTTTTAATTGAGGCAGGGCAGACACTGGAGGTAAGTGAGTGAATGGCGGTCAATTGTTGTTTGGCTGCAAAGGGGAGTCTATAAGGAATGAGATCGCGAGATGCGGTATGCGCGATTTGCCTTCCTATCGGGTGCACTAGGAGACTTTAGCGCATCGTGGAGGCAGGGGGCTGAGTTTGGCGGCGTGTGTGGTGATGGGGGTGGTGATGTGGAAGCTGGGGCGACGGCTGCCAGAGGAGTTGGTGGGGAGTGAGGCGGAGTAGGCGCTTACCTCAGCGCATTTGGAAGACGAAGCGCATGACGAGATAGAAAGCGATGAGGTACAGAGCGACGAAGCCGAACCGCCGCCATTCGCGGTTGGACTTGGGCCACCAGAACCACATGGCATAGGCCGCCAAGAGTGCGTGAGGGCCGAATACCAGCAACTGGACCCAGTAAGGCCATGTGTCAAACGAAGGGAAGTGCTTGGTCATGGCTGGCCGTTGAGCAGGTGGGCGAGGAGTTTGCCTTCTGGGGATAGGACGGTGAGGTTTGCTGGGGAGCCGGGTTGGAGGGCGCCGGCTTGTTCTGTGAGGCCGGTCATGGTGGCGGGGTTGCGGGTGAGCAGGGGCAGGGCGTCGGAGATGGGCGTTCCGGTGAAGGCCAGGAAGTTGGCCAGGGCGCGGTCAAGGGTGAGGACGGAGCCGGCGAGGACTCCGCCGGCCATGGCGCGGCCGCTGGCGACCTGTACGGCGAAGCCGCCGAGCTGATATTCGCCGTCGGGCATGCCGGTGGCGGACATGGCGTCTGTGACGAGGATGGCGCGGTGGGAGCCTTTGGCGCGGAACCAGAGGTTGACCAGCTCGGGTGCGACGTGGATGCCGTCGCAGATGATCTCGGCGTAGGTATGGTCGTCGGCGAGGATGGTGCCGAGGATGCCGGGCTCGCGGTGGTCGAGCGGGCGCATGGCGTTGTAGGTGTGCGTGGCGGAGGTGGCTCCGGCATCGAGTACGGCGCGGGTCTCCGCTGCGGTCGCGTTGGAGTGGCCGACGGAGATGCGAACGCCTCGGCGGACGGCGTGGGCGGCGAACTCTGCTGCTCCGGGGAGCTCGGGAGCGAGGGTGAGCAGGCGGATGTGGCCCTCGGCGGCGTCGTAAAAGCGGTCAAAGAGGGCGATATCGGGGGCCTGGAGCAGGGTGGGCGGGTGGACTCCGCGCTTGAGGTGGGAGAGAAATGGCCCTTCAAGATGGATGCCGATGGGCTGGGCTGCTTTGGGGGTGGACGGGGGCTGGTTGAGCAGCTTGGCAAGTCCCGAAAGCGAGCGCAGGGTGGCGTCGACGGGGGCGGTGACGGTGGTGGCGAGGAAGCGTCCGGTGCCGCGGGAGGCGAGGAAGCGGCCGATGGTGGTGAGGGCCTCGGGGGTGGCCTCCATGACGTCGTGGCCGGCAGCGCCGTGGATGTGCACGTCGAAAAACGAAGGTGCTATGGTTGCGCCGGGGTAGTCGAGGTGGCGGGAATCGGAAGAGAGCGGGGTGTTGGCGCGGCTGGCGATGGAGTCGACGCGGCCGTCTTCAATGTCAACGAGGGGGTCGGGAATGAGGTTCTGGCCGTCCCACAGCCAGGCGGCAGTTACCTGGGTACGCATGGGGGCAATCATCGCAGCAGTGCCGGGCGGTCGTCCACCCTATTTGGATGGAGGCGAATGGGCGAATCCTAGTGAACGGTGGGTTTGATGCCCAGAGAGGCGGCGGCCTTTTGCGCGTTGAGCACGGCCATGGCGTCTTCCAACTGGCCGCGCGTGGAGGCCAGCTCGGCGTGGAGCAGGGCAAACTGAGCGTGCATTTCGACGCGGAAGTCTTCCACGTTCTGGGTGAGCCACTCAGACTGCTGTCGCTGGTCGATCTGATTTTCCTGGATGGACTTGAGCGCGGGGACGATGGATTCCACCAGCATTTTGTAGAGCTGAGTGAGGGTGTCGGAGATGCTTTGGATACTGTTTTCAAGCATGGCTGGATTCTAAGCGGGATTGGGGACTTTGGCAGCATCACCAAAGTCAGCGTACCGGTGGGCGGATTGCGGGCTGGTAAGGGTACCTGTGGGAGAGGTCGAATGGCACGAAATGGGGCAGCGGGAAGGGTACGGCTGGGGCGCGGAGGCGTTTAGACTGGTGCTTATGGTCAAACGGATTGGGATTCATTTGGGGACGGCGGGCGGCGCTTCCAACGCAGTGGAGCGGGCGCATGAGATTGGCGCGAACACGTTTCAGATATTTTCGTCGAGCCCCAGGATGTGGCGTGCGCCGAAGGTCGCTCCGGAGCAGGCGGCGCGGATGCGGGAGCTGCGGGCGAAGCACGATGTGGGTCCGCTGGTGATCCATACCAGCTACCTGGTGAATGTGTGCAGCCAGACGGAGGAAGTGCGGGCGAAGAGCATTGATGCGTTTCGCGGGGAGATTGAGCGGGCGTTGCACCTTGGGGCCGAGTACCTGGTGTTGCACCCTGGGAGCTGGAAGGGATTGACGCGCGACGAGGGTTTGCGGCTGGCGGCGGAGTCGATTACGCAGGCCATTGACGGGCTGCCATGGCAGGGGACGGGATTTGAGATTTTGATCGAGAATACGGCGGGGGCGGAGTTCAGCCTGGGCGGCAGCTTTGAGCAGGTGGCCGAATTGGTAGAGCGCCTGCGGGTGTCGGCTCCCGTGGGGGTGTGCCTGGATACCTGCCACACGCACGTGGCGGGCTACGACCTGGTGACAACGGATGGGTATGAGGAGACGATTGCGCTGGTCGAGAAGACGATGGGCACGGAGGCGGTGAAGGTGTGGCACTGCAACGACGCCAAGGCGGCGCGGGGATCGAAGCTGGATCGGCACGAGAATATTGGCGAAGGGACGATGGGGCTGGAGCCATTCCGGCGGCTGCTGAACGATGCGCGGTTTTCTCATGCGGCGTTTATTGCGGAGACGCCGGTGGATGAGGAGGGGGATGATTTGCGGAATGTCAGCGTGCTGCGGAGTTTGGTGAAGTAGATTAAGTGGCAAGTTGTACCGATAAAGGGAGCAGGAATGTATACCGAGCGAAAACCCGTGAGTGTGGGCGAGATGCTGACGGAGGAGTTTCTGATTCCGCTCATCCTGACGCAGGGAGCTCTGGCTGAGGCGATGGGGGTTCCGCGCAGGCTGGTGAACGAGCTGTGCAACGACCGGCGCGCGGTCACGCCGGATACGGCGCTGATGCTGGCGCGGGCCTTCGGCAATTCGCCGGAGTTCTGGCTGAATGTGCAGCGGCGGACGGATTTGTGGCAGGCGCTGCACACGCCGAAGCGGCGGGAGCGGATAGAGCAGGCGCGGGCGCTCCGGACGGTGGCTTAGGGGGCAGCTTCCTTTGCCGATCGGTATGGGCTAGCACTACACGCCGGGCAACGGTGCCAGTGGCCCATCTTCAGGCGGTTACACTGGAAGAGCCATGTCTGACGCATCGAACTACCCTGAAAACGCCCCTCGTCCTGAGTCCGCACGCCCTGAACCGCCACGCTACACGCCGGCTGAGATTGAGCCGCGGTGGCAGCAGAAGTGGGCTGCCAATCCCGCGCTCTACAGTGCCGAGCCGGCGGGGACGGCCAAGCCCAAGTACTACGTGCTGGAGATGCTGCCCTATCCGAGCGGCCAGTTGCACATGGGCCACGTGCGCAACTACTCAATTGGCGACGCCCTGGCGCGCTACATGTGGATGCAGGGGTACAACGTGCTGCATCCGATGGGCTGGGACGCGTTTGGGCTGCCGGCGGAAAATGCCGCGCTGAAGAACAACACGCCTCCGCGCGAGTGGACGCTGAAGAACATTGCCGCCATGAAGCGGCAGATGCAGCGGTTGGGCCTGGGCTACGACTGGGCCAACGAAGTGACGACCTGCCTGCCGGACTACTACCGCTGGAACCAGTGGTTCTTTCTGCGCATGTACGAGCGCGGCCTGGTCTATCGAAAGCAGAGCAAAGTGAACTGGTGCAGCCAGTGCGCGACGGTGCTGGCCAATGAGCAAGTGGTGGATGGCTGCTGCTGGCGGCATGAGGACACGCTGGTCGAGCAGCGCAATCTGGAGCAGTGGTTCTACCGCATTACGGCCTACGCGCAGGAGCTGCTGGACGGGTTGGACAAGCTGGAGGGCTGGCCGGAGAAGGTGCGCACGATGCAGCGCAACTGGATTGGGCGCAGCGAAGGCACTGAAGTAGATTTCACGCTGGACGCGCCTTTGGCCGAAAAGATTCGCGTGTTTACCACCCGCGTAGATACGATTTTTGGAGCGACGAGCGTGCAGTTGGCGCCGGAGCATCCCCTAGTGGCGGGCTTCGCGGCCGCCGAAGCACGGCTGGCGGCTGAGGTTGAGGGCTTGCTGGAGCAGCAGAAGCAGGCGCGTGAGGCCGGCGACATTGGCGCGATTGAGAAGCACGGCGTGGCTACGGGGCATTTCGCGATCAATCCGTACAGCGGCGAGCGGGTGCCGATCTGGGTGGCCAACTACATTTTGTCGGACTACGGGACGGGCGCGATTATGAGCGTTCCGGGACACGATGAGCGGGACTTTGAGTTTGCGACGAAGTACGGGCTGGAGATTCGCCGGGTGATTGCGCCGTCTGAACCGACGGAAGAAGCCCCGGCGCTGCCGTTTACGAGCGAAGACGGCGTGCTGGTGAACTCCGGGGTGTACGACGGGCTGAGCTGCACCGTGGCGGAAAAGCGCCTGCAGGAGATTGCCGCCGCGGGTGGCTTTGGCGAGGCCAAGGTGACCTTCCGGCTGAAGGACTGGGGCGTGAGCCGGCAGCGCTATTGGGGCACGCCGATTCCGATGATCAACTGCCCGGTGGACGGCCTCGTCCAAGTGCCGGACGAGCAGTTGCCGGTGGTGTTGCCGGAGCAGATTGCGATTACCCAGCAGGGTGGGTCGCCGCTGAGCCGTGTGCCGGAGTTCCTGAACACAACCTGCCCCAAGTGCGGCGGGGCGGCGACGCGCGAGACCGACACAATGGACACGTTTGTCGACTCCAGTTGGTACTTTTACCGGTACACGGACGCGAAGAACGACAAGGCTCCATTTGACCCGGCGGTGGCCCAGTACTGGTTCCCCATCGACCAGTACATTGGCGGGGTGGAGCACGCGATTCTGCACCTGATCTACTCGCGATTCTTTACCAAGATGATGCGCGACCTGGGGCTGATTACGAACGACGAGCCGGCCAAGCGGCTGTTTACGCAGGGCATGGTGATCAAGGACGGCGCGAAGATGTCGAAGTCGAAGGGGAACGTGGTTTCTCCCGACGACATGGTGGAGCGGTACGGGGCGGATTCGACGAGGATGTACGCTCTGTTTGCTGCGCCGCCGGACCGGGATCTGGACTGGCAGGAAGATGGCGTGGCGGGTATCAGCCGGTTTCTGGCGCGTGTTTGGCGGCTGGTGACGCGGTTTGCGGAGACGGCAAAGGGGGCCGAGGGGACGGATGCGGCACCCAGCGTGGCTTCCCTGGCGCTGTTGCGCAAGCTGCACCAGACGATTGCCAAGATTACGCAGGACTTTGGCGGGCGGTGGCACTTCAACACCTCGATTGCGGCCATTATGGAGCTGGTGAATGAGCTGACAGCGGCTGAAGCCGTGCTGACTTCCGGTGAGGTTTCCGCGCCCGTCGTCAATGAGCTGCTGAGCTCACTGGTGCTGATGCTGGCGCCGTTTGCGCCGTTCTTGTCGGCCGAGCTGTGGGCGGAGCTGGGCGAGACGAGCGAGATTCTGCGCGCGCCCTGGCCGGTGTCGAATGCCGAGCTGGCACGGGAAAACGAGATCGAGATTCCGGTGCAGGTGAACGGCAAGCTGCGCTCGGTGGTGCGGGTTCCGGCTGAGGCTGATCGGGCGGCGATTGAGGCGGCTGCCCTGGCCGATCCGAAGGTGCAGGAATGGCTGGCGGCCAAGGCTCCGCTGAAGACGATTATCGTGCCCGGCAAGCTGGTGAACCTGGTGGTGAAGTAATGGCGGCGCATTCGGCACCGCTGCGGGCCACGCAGGGCTTTGTGGGTCACATGGGCTTCTGCCGGCGGAATCCGTCGCTGACGGCGATTGAGATTGGCTGGCGATGGCTGTTTGCGGCGCCGATTCTGTTTGTCGCGTGGCAGCAGGCGCAGCGGATTCTGGAGCAGATTCCCACCGCGTCGGCGGGGCTGGACCGCTTACGTTTGCAGGACCCGTGGCTGTCGTCGCAGTTGCTGGCCGGGGCTGGAGATACCTACCACGCGCCGGTGGTTGCGGTGCTGAGGTGGCTGGCGCCGGCGGGTCTGGTGGCCTGGGGAATTATCTCCGGGCTGGGCCGGACGCTGGTGCTCTCGCGGATGGCGAAGCTGTCCGGCGACAGCGGGAGCGCGGCATATCTGCGCCACGCGCCGGCGGTGATGGTGCTGCAGTGTGCATGGGCCACCGCGCTGGTGGGCATCTTGTGGCTGTGGTATCGCGGCAACGAGTGGAACGCTGAGGTGCACATCAGCGGCCTGCCGACGGGCGCCCAGCCGCAGCTGGAGGGCTACCTGATCTGGCTGATCCTGATCACGCTGGGCCTGTACGTTGTTTGGGCCGCAGTGAGCTGGGTGCTGACCATTGCCCCGATAGTCGCCGTGCACGAGGACCGGTCCCTGCTATCGGCGGTGGGGCGCAGCTTTACGCTGGGCGTTACGCTGAGCGGAAAACTGGTGGAAATCAACCTGGTAATGAGCATTGTGAAGATTGCGCTGATGGTGCTGGCGCTGGTGTTTTCCGCGGCACCGTTGCCCTTCAGCGACCAGATCGACCCAGGCTCGCTGGGATACCTGTATCTGGTGATCGCAGTGGCCGGGGTGATTGCCAGCGACTACTTCCACGTGGTGCGGCTGAAGAGCTTTACAGAGCTTTGGCGGTTTTACTGTGTGAAGAAGCTTTCGGCTACCAGCCACTAGGTTTTCGCCGGATCGAGCTGCGTCGCGGGATTCCCGTTCCCCAAAATGTGAGGAGTCGGGGGCACCCTCATTCTGAGCGAAAAACGCCATCGGGACGGGGCCCCCGACAGCCTAGTTTGTCTGGGTGACGTGGTGGGCGCGGTCGTATTTGAAGTGCTGCTTGACCTGGTAGGCTTCGGTGTTGGCGTGGGTGCTCTTCTGGGATTGGAAGAGCACGTGAGCGTGTTTGTCGGGCTTTTGTATGTCTCGCTGATTGTTGGCCAGATGGTACTGCGGCGCATGCGGCTTTACGTGCATCGCGGTTGGGTGCCGGGTAAACGCGAAGCCGCCGGCCGGCAGCAGGGCCAGCGTCAGGGCTGCGGAAAGCGTCGCGCGAACGATCATAGGCGGATGATACCGCCGTGCTGGAACCGGTAGGGAAGAAAACCGACCAGCCCGTGCCGCAGTGGTAACCATCGCTTCCCGAATGGGAACCCTCTTGCCACTGCTGGGCGCGCCCTGCCACACTAAGGAGTGGACACTCAAAGCATTGTCATTCTGGACTTCGGCTCGCAGTATACGCAGCTGATTGCGCGGCGCATCCGCGAGCAAAACGTATTTTCGGCGGTCTTGCCGTGCACGGCTTCGATTGCGGAGATTCAGTCTTACTCTCCGATCGGCCTGATCCTCTCCGGCGGACCGTCTTCTGTGTACGACGCGGACGCGCCGCCGACCGACCCGGCAATTCTGGCTCTCGGGCTGCCGGTGCTCGGCATCTGCTACGGATTGCAGTTTATTGTGCATCACCTGGGCGGGAAGGTGGTTCCTGCGGACAAGCGCGAGTATGGGCACGCGGAGGTTTCGGTTCTGGACGCCGCGACGCCGCTGTTTGCCGGGCTGCCGGGGAGTTTGCAGGCGTGGATGAGCCACGGGGACAGCGCGCTGGAGCTGCCGGAGGGCTTCCACCGGACGGCGGAGACTTCGAACGCCCTGGCGGGGATTGCGAACGAGACCAGGCGGATTTGGGCGGTGCAGTTTCACCCGGAGGTGCACCACACGCCGCTGGGCCCGCAGCTGATTCGCAACTTTGTCTTTGGCATTTGCGGGGCGAAGGGCGACTGGACGCCGGCGCACTTTATTGAGAGCACTGTGGCGGCGATTCGCGAGAAAGTGGGCAAGGGACACGTGCTGTGCGGGCTGTCGGGCGGGGTGGATTCGTCCGTGGCCGCGGTGCTGGTGCATCGGGCTATCGGCAACCAGCTGACCTGCGTGTTTGTGAACAACGGCGTGCTGCGCAAGAACGAGTTTACGCAGGTGACGAAGAATCTGCGCGACAAGCTAGGCCTGAATATCGTGCCTTCGGATGCGAGTGAGCGCTTTCTGTCGCAGTTGGCCGGAGTCACCGATCCGGAGACCAAGCGCAAGGTGATTGGGCGCGAGTTTATCGCGGTCTTTGACGCGGAAGCGAAAAAGATTGAAGAGGCGCAGGGCAGCGTGGACTGGCTGGTGCAGGGTACGCTGTACCCGGATGTGATTGAGTCGTCGAGCGTGCGCGGGCCGTCGCAGACGATCAAGAGCCACCACAACGTGGGCGGGCTGCCGGATAAGATGAAGATGAAGCTGATTGAGCCGCTGCGCGACCTGTTCAAGGACGAGGTGCGGCGCATTGGCCGCGACCTGGGTATGCCGGAAGAGATTCTGGGCCGGCAGCCATTCCCCGGGCCTGGCCTGGCGGTACGCATTGTGGGCGAGGTGACGGCGGAGCGGGTGGCGATTTTGCAGGAGGCCGACGAGATTGTGGTCAGCGAGATCAAGGCGGCCGGGCTCTACGGGGAGATCTGGCAGAGCTTTGCCGTGCTGCTCCCGGTGCGCAGCGTAGGCGTGATGGGCGACCAGCGCACCTATGCCAACACCTGCGCGGTGCGCGCGGTGACGTCGGAAGACGGCATGACAGCGGACTGGGTTCCGCTGCCATATGAGGTGCTGAAGCGGATTTCGAGCCGGATTGTGAACGAGGTGCGGGGTATCAATCGCGTAGTGTACGACATCACCAGCAAGCCACCGGGCACGATCGAGTGGGAATAGGCATGGTGATTGTGAGCCACCTCGCTGGCGTTGCCAACTCCAAGGCGCAGCGCTGATCTCAGGGATGAGCGACTGACGGCTGGCTCCTGATCCAGGCGAATAGAAACGTTCCTGCGGCGACGATGCCGAGCATGGCGAGCCAGAGGGCTCGGGCCATCTGCCCCATCTGCGCCTCGCGGGCTTCCACTTCCCGCATGTTTCGGCCAGCCAGGACAAAGCCGCCCTGGGGCCCGGCCACGTGGCGAATGACAGTAGCCAACCGAACGCCATTGCGCGGCTGCCAGGTGACGCGCTCTTCACCGTGAGTGCGGGCATACGCGAAGACGCCCGGCGGCGGTGCCGGCAACTGGCCACCAAGTTGTGCGCTCGATGCCAGTACATGGCCCTGCTCGTCGTAGGCGATGAGGAAGGGTGAGAGGCTTTCCGCAACATTGACCCGCTCCTCAGCCGGAGTGGCGATGACCCTGTGAACTGGATTGCCGGCGGCGAGGCTGAGCGCTGCGTTGCCCGCCAGCTCCAGTTGCGGATCGTTGGCGTCCTGGCGCAGGACCTGCTGCGGAATGGAGTAGAACGCCAGTGCCAGCACGGTGGAAAGTGCCGCGAGCATGAGAGCGTTGAAGAGCAAAATTGGCCGCGAAAGCGATTCCTTGAGCATGGTCAAATTCTCCTGGAAAACGGAATAGGAAAGGTCGTGCAGCAAGGTGGTGAGCAGGCGCGGGCGGGCTAGATCCGGGTCTGCCAGGGCATCGCGAAGGGCTATGCGCATCTGCGCGGCGTGCTGGCTGCGAAACCGTGGCGGATAGAGAAACAGAGCCACGGCGTAGGCGTGGAGCAGGGCGCGTGTTCCTGGCGGAACTGCCGGATTGGGGAGGTCGCTCATGCCGGCTCTCCTTCCGGAAGCAGGCCTAGCCGGGTGGCCGCCTCCAGCGCGGCGCGCATCCGTTCCAACTCCGCGCCCAGAGCCACTCCCCCGGTTTCGGTAAGGCGGTAGTAGCGCCGGCGCTGGTCGTCGGAGTATCCGGACTCGATGACCAGGCCCTCTTCCATCAGCCGGTTGAGGGTGCCGTAAAGGGTGCCTGGCCCCATGGAGACACCACCGCCCTCCGGCTGGCGCGCGTCCTTCATCATGGCGTAGCCGTGGCGCTCGCCAGCTGCCAGTGAGAGCAGGATGGCGAAGACCGGGGCGGACAGAGGCGCAGAAATCGTCATGGAAAAGAAGATATATCGGAAACTGATATGTCGTCAATGGATATTTGATGCGCACAGTGCAAGGGAATTCAAGCGCGGTTGGTGCGCAGAGATGCCACCTCGCGGCTCAGCGCGTCAATCTGCGTTAGCAGCTCGTTGTGACGATTTTCCGCGGCGGAGGGTTCTGCGCCTTCCACGTAGAAGGTGCCGTTGGGCTCCAGTTCGCAGCGGTGGACTTGCTCGACGTTGGTGAATCCCTGGCGATGGATGACGCTGGTCAGGTCCTCCATGGAGAGTGATTCGCGCTCCATCGCCTTTTTGTCGAGCTTGCCATCGCGAATCAGCACTGTGGAGCGGCCCTCGACGAAGCGGGTTAGGCGGCGGGAGCGGAAGAGGACGCGCGCGACAAACCAGTTGATGGCCAACAGGCCAACTGCGCCGATGATGCCGCCGGAGACCGAGTTGTCGTCACCGATGATGGCGTTCTGCACAGTGTTTGAGAGCGAGAGCAGCACCACGAGATCAAATGGATTGAGCTGGGCCAGTTCGCGCTTGCCGAAGATGCGTAACAGCACCACCAGCACAAGGTAGACGATGACAGGGCGCATGAGCTTTTCCGCAATGGGCAACGGCATGCTGAACATGTGGCCGAAGGAGATGGACCACGGCGATTCGAGGGCGTTGGCGGCAAGGACGGTCAGGATCATAGGTTCTTTCTCTCCAGGTGCAGGGTCACATCGATAGTGTGCGTGTCGTCGTGGTACTGGAAGGTGTACTTGAGCTCTTCGTGGGCCAGGTAGCGTTGCAGCGCCACGTTGTTGGGCTGCGCGTCCGGACCACCCAGCAGCCGGCGGGGATTGAAGGCGGCGCCGGCGGCCATCACCCAGTCGGAGAGAATGGCGACCTTCAGGTCGTCGTTGACGTTGTCGATGGTCAGCTTGCCCATGGCGTATTGCGCGCCTGGCTCGGCGGTGACGGTGAAGTTGACCACGCCTTTCGCCGGCTCCCAGGCCGCGCTGGGCACAATTTTGGCGCGCATGTAGCCGCGGGTATGGAAGTCTTCCGTGAGCGTTTGCCACGCGCCGCGCAGCAGCGTGCCCTGGGCCAATGCGCCGCTGTGCAGCTCGGTCTGGCGCTCGAAATCCTGCTGGGTAGTGCCGAGCACCGGGTCGAGCTTGACGATGCCGATGTGGTATTCCGGCCCTTCGATGACGGTGACGGCGAAGGGTACGCGCACGTCGTCGGCGCTGACCTGGGGCGGCAGGACCATGGTGGCATGGACGGCAACCTGGAGGTAGGCCCGCTCGCGATAGTAGTTCTCCAGCTCGGTTTCCAACTGATTTGGGCTGCCGAGGGTGCTGTACGGGGCACTGCCTACCTTGGCCAGCATCTGCTGCGCGCCGGGTTCCAGCGCTGTGGATGCGCCGGTGAGCGTGACGGGGCCCATGCGTACCTGGGGAATGCTTTGCTGGAAGTGAAGGTCGGGATCGTCGCTGATGGTCTTGAGCGCGATGACGGTGGCGTCGATGCCCTCGGCGCTGAGCTCGGCTTCGAACGCCTGGCGTACCGCGTCCAGCATGTGGCCGGCTGTGGGCACCTTGCCGCGATACAGCGGCACGCGCTTGCGGATGCGCGCGTCCAGCTCCGGGCCGGCCTTGAGCGGAAGGTTGTCCAGCACCACGTCCTTCAGCCCGGTCGAGGGAGTAATGGCAAAACTCAGCTCGCCGGCTTTGAACTGGAAAGTGACGTCGTCAAACAGGCCCGTGTCGACGAGGGTTTGGACGGCGGTGTTCATGGTGTCAGCGGTCATGGGCGCGCCGGTCTTCAGGCCGGTCAGGGCGAGCAGCTCCTGGTCCGTGTAGCCCGTTGCGCCCTGAAAGACGATGGTCTTTGCGGTATAGGTTTGAGCAGCCGAGGAGAGACAGCCGGGGAACAGAAGCAGGGCGGCGATGAGGGCAATTCTGCGTGGGTTCATCTCAGGGCAAGTGTAGCAATGATGGAGGGGGCAGGGAATTGGCGCAACGCAAAACAGCCACCCCGATGAGGAGTGGCTGCTTTGTGTATCCGTTTTGAGCCGAATGGCCCAGGTTACTTGGCGGCGACCAGCGGAGCGGTGCTGAGCGTACCGTTCGCATAGCCCTCGGCGATGGTCTCGATGGAGATCGGGCTGTAATCGCCAGAGTGGCCGGCCTGACCGAACTGGGTCATACGCTCGGCAACGACCTTCTGCATGGCTTCGCGCGCGGGCTTGTTGTAGTCGCGAGGATCGAACTTCTCCGGGGTTTCCCAGAGTACCTTGCGGATGGCGCCGGTGATGGCCAGGCGGTTGTCCGTGTCGACGTTGATCTTGCGAACGCCGTTGCGGATGCCGAGCTGGATTTCTTCGACCGGCACGCCCCAGGTTTCCGTGAGCTTGCCGCCGTACTTGTTGATGATGTCCTGCAGGTCCTTGGGAACGGACGAGGAACCATGCATCACCAGGTGGGTGTTGGGCAGGCGCTTGTGGATGGCGATGAGGATGTCCATCTTGAGCACGGAACCATCCGGCTTCTTGGTGAACTTGTATGCGCCGTGGCTGGTGCCGATGGCGATGGCCAACGCGTCCACACCGGTGCGCTCGGCAAACTCAACTGCTTGGTCAGGATCGGTGAGGTGGTCCATGCCGGAGCCGCCCGCGCCGTGTCCGTCTTCCACGCCGCCCAGAACGCCGATTTCACCCTCAACGGTGACGCCGCGCTCGTGGGCAAAGTCCACAACCTGCTTGGTGACTGCGACGTTCTCTTCAAAGCTGGACGGGGTCTTGCCGTCGGCCTTGAGCGAGCCGTCCATCATCACGCTGGTAAAGCCCAGCTCGATAGCAGACTTACAGGTCTCAAAGCTGTTGCCGTGATCCTGGTGCATGGCGATCGGGATGTCGGGATAGAGCTCGGCCGCGGCCAGCATCAGGTGATAAAGGTAGCGATCCTGGGCGTACTGGCGGGCGCCGCGGCTGGCCTGAATGATGACCGGCGACTGCGTCTGCTTGGCGGCTTCCATAATCGCCTGGATCTGTTCCATGTTGTTCACATTGAAAGCTCCGACGCCGTACCCGCCCTTGGCGGCTTCGTCGAGCAGTTGGCGCATTGATACCAGAGGCATTTTGTTTCTCCTTCTTTTTCGCCCCACCACCTGCGATTTCCAGCCTCAGCACTTCAGCGTTCGCATTGGATGCAGATCAACGGCAGTGGTTGCAATCGTTCCTATGGTAGCAGACAACAGGCAAGCGAAGCGTGATGAAGGACACAGGTGGAGGGCGGGAATTTGCAGGAAATGGGGGCACGTGAGAATGTGCAAGCCGACGAAGTTTCCCTGCAAAGCAGCCAGGACTGGTGCCCAATTGAATCTGCTGGAGTTGCTCAATTTGCAATGAGCTGAATGTTGGCTGCGCTCGTCAGTCGCTACCCGGAGACGCAGTTCCTTGGCGGATATTCGGCCAACATAGGAAAGAAATCACCGAGTGGAGAGCCAATCCTTGAGTTTTGGCTCTTGCAGGAGTCTCAGAGCAGCACAGGCTGAGATGGACTCTGCTGTTTCTTTCAACGCCCGCTCCGCACCCCGTACCTCATGTAGATTGAAGAAGTTGAGAACCTCGTCATGCGACTCCGCGGAACAGAAGGTACCTGCGGCGGCCACCAGGCGCGGGCCAGCAATCGGCTCTACCGAGGCCCAGTGCTCAGTCACGTAAGTCCATGTCTGGGGCTGTGTCTCGCGGTTTCTCAGCAGGATTGCGAGCATGGTCCCGTTGTTATGCCCTGGCGATTTCCCTGAAGTGATCGAATCCAGTGTGCGCTTCAGCAACGCCGGGTCACTGAAGTGCGTCGTCAGAAACAGCGCGGTCGACTGCACTTCGGGGTCTGCCGACGATCTTCGCAATGCCACCAGTTGGTCGTAGAGACCCGCGTCTCCGTTTGTTGCCGCAAGATAGAGGGAGGCCGCAGCAAGGGATGGTTCCACCGAAGCCTGGTCTGCGATGAAGTTCTCAGAGAGTTTTCGCGCTTCGGCAAGGACCGCTGGATATTTCGCCTCTCCCAACGCGAGAAACAGAACGGAGCGCAAGAGTCGCTTTTCCTGAGATTCACTGTTGATCGCCGCTGGCGCGGCACCTAATGCCAGATAGGCAGGCAGGAACTGTTTGCGCACCCATGCTTCCAGTTTCTGCCGGTCCTGGTCGGTTGCAATCTGATTCTCAATTATCTGGACGGCGTCGAGCGCTTTTTGAAGTATTGCGGGATTGCTCTCCGCAGAGATGGCAGCAACCATATCAAGATTGTCGGCGACTGAAGCCATGCCCGCACGCATCAGGGCCAACTCATCTCCAATCATGACGATCCGTTCTTCGGGCCTTAGCGACGATGCTGCATGAGCCAGGAGGCTCCGATAGATCGGCCCTTGATAGTAGCTGCGAAAGAAGGACACGCCTCCAGCATTTGCGAACAGTAAGGTTGACGCCGGAACTCGGACTTCTTGATCGCTGGCGTCCATTAGAACGCAAACAGGGTGAACGCTCGTTCGGAAACAGACGGCAAGGGACCAATGTGCGGAAGTCTCGCGGTCTCCGGATAAGTCGGAGAAGAAACGCCGTTGTGTTACTTCCACGTACCCATTCTTATTCGCTTTGAACGACAATAGTGGGACACCAGGTAGGTCAACGAGTGAGGACATGATCCTGTCCACGGGTTTCTTGCTCGCGGCCACTTGTGCATTCCAGAAATCGTCCGCCGCAGCATTCCCGTAGGCATGGGCGACAAGATAGTTATGCACACCCAGCATGAATGTCTTCTCGCCGACATATTCTTCCACCATCCTCAGCATCGCTGCCGACTTGCCATAGGCGATGCCGTCGAACATCTCGGCTATTTCCGACGGAGTATCCGCTTTCGTTCGAATCGCATGAGTCGTCCTTTGCGAGTCCAGGCTGAGAGATTGGTCAAGGGTCTCAGCATCGTCCTCGGCAAAATGCCAATCGGGATGTAATCTCGCCATTGTCTTGCTCGATATCCAGGTGGCAAGTCCTTCATTCAACCAGAGGTTATCCCACCATTGCATGGTCACAAGGTCTCCAAACCACTGGTGTGCGACCTCGTGCGCGACGGTGAGCGCAACCTCCTTCTTTTGATCCAAACTTGCAGATTTGCCATCGACGAGCAGGGAGGTTTCGCGAAAAGTGATTGCGCCGAAGTTTTCCAGGCCGGCGGACTTGAGTTCGGGAAGCGCAATCAGATCCAGCTTTGGCAGGGGATAGCGAATTCCGAAGCGCTCATTGTAGTCATGAAGTACATATTCCGCTGTTGACAGGGCGATACGGCCGGTCTCGGACTTTCCCGGCAAAGTGCAAACACGGAGAGTCGTTTTGTCAGATTCCCCGGAGATGCACTCAAAATCACCGACCAGGAACGCCACGAGGTAGGTGGACAACTTTGGGGTGGTGTCGAATCGGACAGTGTGTCTTGCGGCGCCGCTCACGGGCAGGACAGGCTGATCGGAAATGACGGCAGAGTTTGAGATTGCCATATCCCCGGCATCGATCGTCAGGGCGATGTCAAAAGTAGCCTTGAGCGCTGGTTCATCGAAGGAAGGGAAGGCTCGCCGGGCATTTGTAGCTTCAAGCGATGTGCTGGCATAGTTGTGTACCCCGGACTTGAATCGATAAAAGCCAAGCGGTTCGTCATTCATGACCCCGGAATACTGAATGGTGAGTTTGACTTTTCCGGCGGGGAGTTCTGCAGGGAAAACCAGGGTCGCCTGCTCTTTCTCAGGAGCCAGCGAGACTTCTCCTGCTATCGGAAGGGCGTTTCCGGCTTGGGCGCTCACGGTGAGAAAGGTGATATCCACTGCGTTGAGAGTGATGCTGTTTGCCGGCTGAGCCAGGACCACCTCGATTCTTTCACTTCCGCTGAATTTGGCAGATTCAATGTCCGGGGTAAGGGAAATGTCGTAGTGGATGGGAACCGCGTTCTGGGGAATGCGCTGTCCGTTGATTGCTGCAGGCATCACCATGAGAATGGTGAGGGCCATCCAGCAGGACATTCGACTGCTAATTCTCATGAATTCTTCCATTGGCGGTGCATGGAGCGGGGTATTGGGTAAGCCTGGTAAATGTGACTGCCAGGAGAGGGAGCGGGAACCGTGGGTCACTGCTGCAAGCAGCAAAGGCCAACCCCTTCCGAGGTTGGCCTTTGCTGGTAAATCGTGTTGTCCGCAGTGCTTAGTAGCGTCCGCCGCGGCTGCTGCCGCGATCGTTGCCGCCACGTCCGCGACCACCACCGCCACCGCCGCCCTTCTGGGCCTGAAAGCAATCGCGGCAAAAGACCGGACGATCGCCACGGGGCTCAAAAGGAACCGTGGTTTGCTGGCCGCAGCCGGAGCAGGTGACCGAGGTGGAGACAGTGGCGCGACCGCCGCCGTATCCGCCACCGCCGCCGTAGTTGCCGCCGCCGCCACCACCGAACCCGCCGCCACCGCCGCCCTGATCAGCCTTCTTGGCCTGACGGCAGGGTTTGCAACGCTTCGGGGTTGAATATCCGCGCTCTTGGAAGAACTGCTGATCAGCAGCCGTGAAAGTAAAGTCCCGTCCGCAGTCGTTACAGGTTAGTTGAAGATCTCCAGCCATTTGTCTTTCCCCTTTTTCATTTTGTGAAACCCGTAGAGTGCGCGGGTGCTAATAGTCTACGCGTTTTGTGGCGCACTGACGCGAAATCGTTTCATGGAAATTGCCAAAGAACGTTCAATTTTCCGCAAATCACCCCTCTCGGTGGTGGATGCGAAGGTGGACGCGATGCCCTTGGCGGAAGCGCGGCCGGTTCGGCCGATGCGGTGGACAAAGTCCTCAGCAACTTTGGGGATATCGTAATTGACCACATGAGCGACGTGGGGCACGTCAATGCCGCGCGCAGCTACGTCGGTGGCCACCAGAATCCTGTGACGACCCTCGGCAAAGCTCTTCAGGGCCTGGTTGCGCTGGGCCTGGGAGCGATCGCCGTGAATCTGTGTGGCGGAGTGACCGGCGCGGATCAGGCGGCTGGCCACACGGTCGGCCCCGTGCTTGGTGCGCACAAAGACCAGGAAGCTGCCCGGAGCTGTATCCAGCAGGTGTTCGAGCAGTTCGTGCTTCTGGTTCTGCTCCACTTCAAATGTCTGCAGCTCAACGTTCTCGCTGGGCTTGAGGGATGAGCCAATCTCTATGCGAACCGGGTCGCTCAGGTACTGGCGGGCCACTTCGCGAATCTGCGCGTCGAGCGTCGCCGAGTAGCAGAGCGTCTGCCGGCTCAGCGGAAGGCTGCTGGCAATGCGCTCAATGGCGGGCTGAAAGCCCATGTCCAACATGCGGTCCACTTCGTCCAGCACCAGAATCTTGATGTGGTCCAGCTTGACCAGCTTGCGGGTCATGTAGTCTTCGAGGCGTCCGGGCGTCGCCACAATGACGCGTGCTCCGCGGCGGATGAGGTTGAGCTGCGGCCCCTCGGCCATGCCGCCCACCACCAGGGCAACGGTGTTGGCCGGGTTGGTGTTCAGGTTGCGGAAGTGAGTTTCAACCTGCATGGCCAGCTCACGCGTGGGCAGCAGGATAAGCGCGGTAGGAATGCGCTGGGCGATGTTTTCCGGCTTGGCCAGCGTTTCCAGAATCGGAATGAGGAAGCTGAGCGTCTTGCCGGTTCCGGTCTGCGCGGTGGCCAGCACATCCTTGCCCAGAAGGGCGGGAGGAATGGCGGCAGCCTGCACCGGGGTGGGGGTAACAAAGTTCATGGCTGCGATGCGCTGTTTAAGCGTATCGGAGATCAAAAAATCAGCAAATTGAGTCACGTATGTCCTTGGGGAGCCTCAAGCGACACACGTGTCGCGGGGCTCTACTGTAGCGCCTGTGCGAGCGGCTTCACGCGCTCCGGGCACAGACATCCTTATATTGATGCGTTGGGAAGAACCGATTTGGATCAAATCTGGGCTTATCGAAGCCCAGGTCCAGAAGGTTGAGTGGAAGACTTGGTGCTCAACCCGGTGCCGCCGTACGCCGCCTTTGGTCGATGGAGTGGAGGAAGGAATCCTTGGGATTCCAGCAGACCGCGCGTGTTCACAACAACGCGACCGGACTCCTGTGACCTGCTGAACCGCTTAAAAAATCTCTTGAGAACAAAGCGGTTACGCTGTAGGGGCTTGGGGAAGTACTTTTGCAGGCGATCTGGCTCGTTGGGCAGGTCCGGCAACCAAATCAAGGGCTCGGACACAATCTGCCTGATGCAGCGAGAACGGCTCACAACCAAACATTTGAGCGCATCCTTAGGATAGCACAGTTAACTGAAAAAATAATACCTGCGGGCATCCGTGTACCCGTAAGGTACCGCTTTGGAACCAGCAGCGGGGCGGCGCTTCGGGGCATACTAGTTACATGCGTTGCTCAGGCTTCCACTCCGGCTCCCGGTTTTTGCCCACTCTCCTGATGGCCCTGGTGACCATTGCCTTCGCTCCCGCCACACCCGCTGCGGCCCAGAACCAGATGGATGCCTTCCACTGGATCAACTTCCACGATGCCAAGGACGAGCCCACTGCGGCCTGGGTGACGGCATCCATGCGCACGGAGAAGTGGACCGCAATCCGCGAGATTGGCGTGGAATACGACTCGGCCGTGGTGATCACCTCAAATCGCGAGTCGGCCCAGGCCCCGCCGCCGGAAGACCAGTACACGGTGTGGAGCGTGTCCCTTTCGAAAAAGAACGTGCAGCCGCTGTTGCGTGTGTCGAACCCGCGCATTCTTGACTGGACCAGCTTTTCCGGGCAGATGGCTCCCGAGCTGGGGCTGATCTACGACGACTGCTACGCCTGCGCGGCCACCACCTACTTCACAACGCTCTATTACAACTATGCCGAGCACGGCTGGCGGGCCCGCTGGGTGCATGGCAACCAGGCCGCCGCCCTGCACGTGGCCGCAAAGGTAGACGGTGTGGAGCACACCGAGGTCTACGGCCTGTTGATGGAGCACGACGGACGCCAGATTCTGGGCAAGTGGGACCACTTTGACTACGGCAAGGCGAAGGTGGCCGAAGACTACGTCTACCAGTACAGCGTGGATCCGCTGACCGGGCTGGAGCAGACGCTGCTGTTGGCCGATCCGCACAACGCCGCGCTGGAGATGCGCCTGTGCCAGATTGACCCGACGCAGGCCGAGCCGGCGCTCCAGCCGCTGGTGGCCGGGCAGGATTCGGCGCTGTGCCAGGAGCTGAACAAAGCCAACGCCAAGCCGGAGCATCGAAGGCCGACGCTGACGCCGCCGGCCAACAACCATGGCCTGTCCTCGCCGCCGGGGGCCCGGCCGAAAGCGGCGAAGAACTAGCTGGATGCCTCAGGGGATGGATTCGACCGCGACGCCGACCAGGCTGCGCACCCAGCGCGCCGGACGGGTTTCTCCGCTGGCCACCAGTTGCAGCGGGCCGGCATCGCCCAGCGGCTTGCCATCGATCGAGTCGGCCACCAGCACGGTCGCCGTGTGGATGTCCGGCGTGACTTCAGCCACGGAATAGACGACGCGATAGCCGTCAGCTCCCGACGCAACCAGGTAAAAGCGCAGATCTTTGCCGTGCGGCTTGTCGGGGACGCCGAGCCGGGTCAGCAGCAGGGTAAGCGGCACTCCGGTGTAGCTCCGGGTGGTCTTGGTATGGGCGTTGTAGAGCGCGACGGTCTGGTGGGGCAGGGGAGCCAGGGTGTCCGCGGTCCACTCTTCGGTTTTGCCGTTGAAGCTGATTTTGAGAGGACCAACGGGGCCGATGGGGGCGTGATGCATGGCCGCCATGCCGTCTCCCATGGCTTCGGGCATGGCTGGTTTGGCTGGCTCGGCAGGCTGCTGGGCACGGGCCGCGGGCAGGACAAAGGCAAAAAACAGGAAGCTGAGGGCAAGAAGGCGCGGGCGGACGGGGTAAAAATCCTCCTCCGCCATCGTATACTTGGCTCATGTCGATTGTGCGCAACATTGGAGCGATTGCCAAGGGCATGAGCATCACCTTCAAGGAGATGCTGGAACCTACCATTGTCGAGAACTACCCGGACGGTCCCGGCCCGTTGCATGGCGCAGTCTTCGAAGCCCGTTACCGCGGAGCGCACGAGCTGAAGCGCGACGAGAACGGCCTGGAAAAGTGTGTGGCCTGCTTCCTGTGCGCCGCCGCCTGCCCGTCGAACTGCATCTTCATTGAGGCCGCCGACAACACCTCGGAAGTCCGCATCTCGTCCAGCGAGCGCTACGCCAAGACCTACAACATCGACTACAACCGCTGCATCTTCTGCGGCTATTGTGTCGAGGCCTGCCCCACGGACGCCATTACCCATGGCCACGGCTTCGAACTGGCCACCCTGAACGCCACCAACCTGGTGGTGCGCAAGGAAGACATGCTGAGCGCCGGGAGCCTGGCTGGCAAGTAAGTCTGGCCTCCAGAGCCGTCTGTCTCCTACTGGCTTCGCTTAGGCAGACAACATACTTTCCTCGCTGTGTCTGGCTGCTGGGTTGGGGCACACTTGCCCGCTGCTGACCAAGCTGTGACCGTATATGCTAGGAGTTGGCCGCTTCCCCCGGTTTTTGCGAGGGTTCGCCGGCCACTCCGACTCCGTCCGTGGCAGGCAAGATGACACACACTCCGAAACATCCGTTGCGAACCATCCTCGAACAGCGCATCGCCATCATCGATGGCGCCATGGGCACGACGATCCGCACCTATGGGATGGCCGAAAAGGACATTCGCGGGGAGCGATTTCGCAATTCCCGGAAAGACTTGCTCAACAACGGCGACCTGTTCAGCCTGACCCAGCCGGAGATGATCTGCGATATCCACGGCCGCTTTCTCGCCGCCGGGGCAGACATTCTGGAGACCAACACCTTTGGCGCCACCAGCATCACCCAGAGCGAGTTCTTTGTGGACGATCCGCGCGAGCATGGCGGGCGCAAAGACCCCGAGTTCTACCAGAAGATCCTCGAACACAAGGCTCTGAACGACCTGGCCTGGGAGATCAATGAGCAGTCGGCGCGGCAGTGCCGCATACTGGCCGACCGGGTGGGCAATGAGACCGGCCGCCAGCGCTTTGTGGCCGGGGCGATCGGCCCGCTGACGGTGTCGCTGTCGAACTCTCCCGATGCCGAGGATGCGGGCTTTCGCGTGGTCACCTTTGACCAGGTGAAGCAGGCATACGCGCACCAGGTTCGCGCGCTGATTGCCGGCGGCAGCGACGTGCTGCTGGTCGAAACCATCTTCGACGCGCTCAACGCCAAGGCCGCGCTGGTGGCCATCCGCGAGGTCTTCGATCAGGACGGGCTGACGGCCGCGGGCAGGGAACTGCCGGTGATGATTTCTGCAGCCGTAGGCCGTGGCGGCGAAACCATGATCTCCGCGCAGACCATTGAGGCGCTGTGGATTGCGGTGGAGCACGTGAAGCCGTTGTCGATCGGGCTGAACTGCTCGCTTGGGCCCGACCTGATGTATCCGTTTCTGGAAGAGCTTGCGCACAAGGCCGACGTAGCCATCTCCTGCTATCCAAATGCCGGCCTGCCCAATCCGCTTGCCGCCACGGGCTTCGATCTGGGGCCGCCGGATATGGCGCGATACCTCACCGACTTTGCGCGCGCAGGTTTGATCAATATTGCAGGCGGATGCTGCGGCAATACGCCGGAGCACATCGCCGCAATCGCTAAGGCGCTCGAAGGAATGCCTCCGCGTACCCTGGGGGTGACGGCATGAGCCTGTACTTCAAACCACTGCGCCTTTCCGGTTCGCAGCCCTTTACGCAGCAGCCCGGCATCTTCATCATGATCGGCGAGCGCACCAACGTGGCCGGCTCGCCCAAGTTCGCGCGCCTCATCAAGGAAGGCAAGTTTGAAGAGGCTGTGAGCGTGGCGCGCCAGCAGGTGGACAACGGCGCCAACGTGCTGGACATCTGCATGGACGAGGGCATGATTGACGGCGTATCCGCCATGAGCCGCTATCTGCAACTGCTGGCCAGCGAGCCGGAAGTGGCCCGCGTTCCCTTCATGGTGGACTCGTCGAAATGGGAGGTGATTGAGGCCGGCCTGAAGTGTCTGCAAGGGAAAGGCATCGTCAACTCCATCTCGCTGAAGGAAGGCGAAGAGAAGTTTCGCGAGAACGCGGCCAAGGTGCTGAAGTATGGCGCGGCCGTCGTCGTAATGGCCTTTGACGAGCTGGGCCAGGCGGCCAGTTTCGCGGAGAAAATTCGCATCTGCGAGCGCGCCTATCGCATTCTTGTGGACGAAGTGGGCTTTCCCGCAGCCGACATTATCTTCGACCCCAACATCCTCACCGTCGCCACCGGCATGGAGGAGCACAACAACTACGCGGTGGACTTCATCAACGCCACGCGATGGATCAAGCAGAACCTGCCGCATGCAAAGGTGAGCGGCGGCGTCTCGAATATCTCCTTCAGTTTCCGCGGCAACAACAAGGTGCGCGAGGCCATGCACTCCGCGTTCCTGTATCACGCCATCGCCGCTGGCCTCGACATGGGCATCGTGAATGCCGGCATGTTGGAAGTGTATGAAGAGATCGATCCCGAGCTGAAAGTACTGGTCGAGGACGTGCTGCTCAATCGCCGCGCGGACGCAACCGAGCGCCTCGTCGAGTTTGGCGAAACGCTCAAGGGCGCAGGCTCAGCGGCCACGGAAAAGAAAGCCGAAGAGTGGCGCAACGGCACGGTCGAAGAGCGGCTGTCGCATGCGCTGGTCAAGGGCATTGACGCCTACATCGAGATGGACACGGAAGAGGCGCGCCTCAAACTCGGCCGTCCGCTCCTGGTCATCGAAGGCCCGCTGATGGATGGCATGAGCGTGGTGGGCGATCTCTTTGGCGCGGGCAAAATGTTTCTTCCCCAGGTGGTGAAATCCGCACGCGTGATGAAGAAAGCCGTGGCGCATCTTACGCCGTTCATGGAGGCTGAGAAACTTGCACTGCTGGCCGCCGGACACGAAGTCAAGGCGCAGGGGAAAATCGTGCTGGCCACGGTCAAAGGCGATGTGCACGACATCGGCAAAAACATTGTCGGCGTGGTGCTGGCCTGCAACAATTACGACGTGATCGATATGGGCGTGATGGTGGCGTGCGAGAAGATCTTGGAGCGAGCGAAAGCGGAGAAGGCGGACATCATCGGCCTCAGCGGACTCATCACTCCATCGCTTGACGAGATGGTGCATGTGGCCCGCGAGATGGAGCGGCAGGGGTTCAAACTGCCGCTGCTGGTTGGCGGCGCGACCACCAGCCGCGCGCATACCGCGGTGAAGATTGCCCCGCACTACAGCGAACCAGTGGTGCATGTACTGGACGCGAGCCGCGCGGTTCCCGTGGTCAGCAGCCTACTCAGCGATGACGGCAAAGCACAGTTTGTCGCGCAGCACAATACCGAATATGACGCGCTGCGCAAAGCACATGCGCAACCGCGCGCAAAGCTCGTTCCAATCGACGATGCGAGGGCGCGGCGGACGCCCGTCGAGTGGCGCGCGGAAGACATTGCGCAGCCGGAGTTTACAGGCGTGCGCGTGCTCGACAACTTTTCCATTGCGACGCTTCGCGAGTACATCGACTGGACTCCGTTCTTTCACGCATGGGAGTTGAAGGGCGTCTATCCGCGCATCTTCGATCATCCCGAGCAGGGTGAGCAGGCGCGGCAGATATTCGCAGAAGCAAATCTTCTACTGGATCGCATCGTTGCGGAGAATCTGCTCACCGCGCGCGGCGTTTACGGCATCTTTCCAGCAAACGCGGTGGGCGACGATGTTGCGCTCTACACCGATGCGTCGCGCACTGTGGTCCTCCATGAATTCCACTTCCTTCGCCAGCAGGCCAACCGCGAAGGCAATGAGCCGTGCCGCTCACTGGCGGACTTTATTGCGCCGAAAGAAACTGGTTTCGACGACAGCATCGGTGCCTTTGCCGTGACCACTGGCATCGGCCTCAAGCAGTTGTGCGACAACTTCCGCGCACAGCATGACGACTACAACGCAATCATGGCCGAGGCCATCGCCGACAGGCTCGCGGAGGCCTTCGCCGAATGCCTGCACAAACGCGTGCGCGATGAGTGGGGTTACGGCCGTGCAGAGACCTTCAGCGTGGACGAACTGATCCATGAAAAGTATCGCGGCATTCGCCCCGCAGCAGGCTATCCCGCCTGCCCCGATCACACGGAAAAGGGCACACTCTGGCAGTTGCTCAACGTCAAGGCCAACACCGGCATTGAGATTACCGAATCGTTTGCGATGTGGCCCGGTTCGAGCGTCAGCGGACTGTATTTTGCGCATCCGCAGTCGCGCTATTTTTCACTGGGAAAAATCGGCCGCGATCAGGTGGAAGACTATGCGATCCGCAAGGGAATCAGCGTGGCCGAAGTGGAGCGCTGGCTCGGGCCGAATCTGAATTACGATGCCGCGCAGTAGTTGTTTGCTGCGCGCAGCGTGAGGGTTTTCCATCATGGCAAAACGCATCAGCGGGCCAACGCAGTCGAGTTCGTCAGGCTTTGACCGTGAGCTTGCCGAGCTTGGCGTACTTGCCGAAGCGATGCGTGCGCATCCCGCGCCCACGGCCGCGCATCTGGCGTATCTGCGCAAGATGCTGGCGCATCGCAACAACTTTCTCGTGTCAAAAGCCGCAGCCCTGGTGGCAGACCATGAACTGTTTGCGCTTGTGCCTGATGTGGTTGCTGCGTTCGAGCGATTCTTCCACGACGCGGTGAAAAGCGACCCGCAATGCTGGGCAAAAAATGCGCTGTCGAAGGCCATGGTGAAGCTGGAATTTCAGGAGTCCGCACCGTATATTCGCGGGCTGCGCCATCATCAGCTGGAGCCGGTGTGGGGCGGCCAATCGGACACAGCAGGAGCCTTGCGCGGAACCTGTACGCATGCACTCGTCGCCTGCCCTGGCTTGAGCAATGCTGAACTACTTGACCTGCTGATTGAGTCCCTCGTGGACACGGACCTGACCGTACGCACGGAGGCGGCAAGAGCCATTGGCCACGTCGGCGGTGCAGGCGCGGGACACATCCTGAAGCTGCGCCTGCTGGTGGCAAAGGAAGAGCCGGAAGTGATGGGCGCGGTCTTCGCAGGGCTGCTTGCGATCGACCCGCGCTCCGCCATTCCGCTGGTTGCGCGTTCGCTTGACGAAAGCGAAGAAATCGCCGCGGAAGCCGCGCTGGCGCTGGCAGCAACGCACACACGGGCCGCGCTCGATGCGCTGCTGGCGCGGCGTCGCAAGCCGAACGGCCCGTGGCTGGTCAGCGTGCTCGACAACGCCATTGCGCTGACGCGTCTGCCGGAGGGCATGCGCTTTCTGCTCGACCTCATCGCACAGGACGATCGCACCGCGAACTCGGCGATCGAGGCTATCAGCCGCGTCAACACTTCAGCTGAGGTGCGCGAGCAGGTGCAGGCGGCCATTGCCGAGTCGGGCAACGACCGCCTGGAATCGCTCTTTCATGACTTGTGTTCTTAGGTGAGAAATTCCGCGATTGCGGAGACCACGGTCTGCTGCTCGTCCTCGCGAATCTCCGGGAAGATGGGCAGCGCCAGCACTTCGGCTGCAGCGCGCTCCGCCTCAGGGAAATCGCCCTTCCGGTATCCGAGCGAAGCCAGCGCGTCCTGCTGATGCAGGGGAACGGGGTAGTAGATTTCGCTGCCGATTTTGCGCGCGGCAAGCGCCTCACGCAAGGCGTCGCGGCGGGACGTGCGGATGACATACTGGTGCCACACATGATGCGCGCCGGCCACTTCGTTGGGCAGCACCACGCCGTGTGTGGGGTAGACCGCGTTCTCCGCCAGGCCAGCGGCGGCAAACATCGCGTGGTAACGCTCGGCTGCGGCGCGGCGCTGCTCGTTCCAATTGTCGATATACTTCAGCTTCACTTGGAGCACCGCGCCCTGGAAGCCGTCCATGCGCGCGTTCCAGCCCACTTCATCGTGGTAGTAGCGGCGGCGCATCCCGTGCTGGCGCAGCATCTGCAGGCGCTCGGCAATGGCGGCGTCGTTGGTGGAAACCATGCCCGCGTCGCCGGCTGCGCTAAGGTTTTTGGTGGGATAAAAACTGAAGGCCGCGGCTGCGCCCAGACCGCCCGCCGGCTGGCCGTCCCACTTGGCTCCCCAGGCTTGGGCTGCGTCTTCCACCAGGGCGACGTTGTACCGCTGGCCGAGTGCGGCAAACGCATCCCAGTCCACGCACTGCCCGTACAGATGCACGGGCAGCACGGCTGCAACCGGGGTCCTCTGCGGCGCGGCCAGCACCGCTTCCACGGCGGTCGCGGAGAGATTGAAGGTGATCGGGTCAATGTCAGCCAGGAGAGCCGTGGCCCCGGCGCGGAGAATGGCGCTCGCCGAGGCGAAAAAGCTGAAGGGGGTCGTAATGACGGCGGCTCCAGGACCGACCTCTACTGCGGCCAGAGCCAGCCACAGCGCGTCTGTGCCGGACGAGCAGCCGACGGCGTAAGCTACGCCCAACTGCGCCGCCGCGGCCCGCTCAAACTCGGCAACCGCTGTGCCCAGGATGAACTGGCGGCTGTCGAGCACGCTCAGGAGAGCCTCGGCCAACTCGGCGCGTAGGGGCTCGTACTGCCGGGCCAGGTCTAGCATGGGCACGGACGTTACCGCAGGATTGGAGGTTGACGACGAAGCGGGATGGATTTCATCGGAGTGAGCCACGCGTCTATCGTAACAACTCCAGGGTTGGCAGCCCCGGTGCGCGCCCTCACACCGGCCTGTTCAGACTCGCAAAACGCGCCAAGGTAACGTGACCATTTCGAGTATTTGCTCGCAACTGCTGCAAGCGGGATTGTTCAAAGGTACCCGGAACCCCTATAGTGTGGTTGGTACATTGCGGAATCTGGAACGTGTCGCGAACCAGCGCACGGAGCCGGAAACCGGTTCGCGGTAGCACGAAACGCGAGGCACTTGACGTGAATTCAAGGCTGGTTGTCGCTCCTCTTTCCCACCTTTTCGGGGTCTTTGGGAGCGTAAACAGCCGGTCGGGAACCACGGCTGAGCCATTCGCGTGGCAGGGAATTCAATTTTCACCGAGAAAGCGGGAGATCGGCACATGGACAACAAGCCGGCGCAAAACATACAGGACACCTTCCTGAATACCGTCCGCAAGGATAAGACGCCCATCACGATTTACCTTGTCAGCGGGGTCAAGCTGACGGGGAAAATCCGTTCCTTCGACAAATATTCGGTCTTGCTTGAGAACAACAGCCAGGAGCAGCTGATCTTCAAGCACGCCATTTCCACGGTTGTGAGCAATCGCAGCGTGATGCATACGCCAGAGCATCGATCGCCTGGGGCAGCTCCCCTGACGCCGGCTGGCGGCACCGCATCCGGTTCGACTCCAGCCGTTTCGTAGGGCTTTTTATTCGCAAGCAGCGCAAGGAAACATCGCCGCGGCACACGGGTACTCCGGGCATTTCGTCCGAAGCTGCTCGTGTGCCTTTTGGTGCCTCAGTTGAGTCGGTGCTGGACGAGGCTGACTCCGCCCTTCCCGGTGCGGGCAGTCCCATTTCCGGCGAAAGCTGGACGATGGGACGGCAGCGTCTGGAGCGCGCCATCCTCGTCGGCGTGGACGCGGCAATGCGCCCCAGCACGCGCAGGCCCGGCGCAGAGCAGGCGCGTTCGGCTGCCATGCAATCGGCAGACTTGGCCGAGGCGAAATCTGCACAAGACGCCGGCGAGGTTTCCGCCGATTTCCCCGGCCCGCTGGACGCCGAAGCCTCGCTGGACGAGTTTGCCGAGCTGGTTAAAAGCGCCGGCGCACAGGTGATTGCGCGCATCCTGCAGCGCAAGACGCGGCTTGATCCGGCGACCCTGATCGGCTCCGGCAAAGTGGAAGAGATTGTGGGCATTGCCGCGGCCAATGAGGCGGACCTGGTGCTGTTTGACCACGACCTGACCCCAACCCAGTTGCGCAATCTGGAACGCCTGCTGCCCTGCCGCATCCTGGATCGCACGCAGCTCATTCTCGACATTTTTGCCCGCCACGCGCGCACCCGTGAGGGACAGTTGCAGGTGGAGCTGGCGCAGTTGGAGTACATGTTGCCGCGGCTGGCTGGGCGGGGCAAATCCATGTCCCAGCTGGGCGGCGGCATCGGCACGCGCGGCCCCGGCGAAACACAGCTGGAGACCGACCGCCGCAAGATTCAGCGCCGGCTCGACCACCTCAAAGGCGAGCTGGAATCGGTGCGCCGCATTCGCCGCCAGCAGCGCCAGCGCCGCGAGGCGGTTCCGGTACCCACCGTGGCCCTCGTGGGCTACACCAATGCCGGTAAGAGCACTCTTTTCAATCGCCTCACCGGGGCTGGCGTGCTGGCCTCTTCGCGCATGTTTGCCACACTCGACCCCAAGCTGCGCGCCCTTGAGCTACCCAGCAAGCGCCGCATCTTGCTCTCCGACACGGTGGGCTTCATTCGCAACCTGCCGCATACGCTGGTCACCAGCTTCCGCGCGACACTTGAAGAGGTGGAGCGCGCCGAGGTCCTGCTGCACGTGCGCGATGCCTCCTCCAGCTACGGCGAAGAGCAGAAGCAGCAGGTGGAAAAGGTGCTGGGCGAGTTGGAAGTGCTGGACAAGCCGCGCCTGGAAGTAATGAACAAGACCGACCTGCTCTCGGCCGCGGAGCAGCAGGCGCTCCAGGCTCGGGGGGTGCTGGCCGTTTCGGCCGTCACAGGCGAGGGAATTGAGGCACTGCTCCGGGCCATTGACGAGGCGCTCACAGCCGACCCGCTCGTGGATGCGGATTTGCTCATCGCCCAGTCCAATGGGGCTGTTCTGTCCATGCTTGAGGCGGGAGCGGTGATCCTGGCCCGCACCTATGAGGGCGATCTGGTGCACCTGAGCGTACGCGGCCCGGCTTCCCTGATTGGGCGCGTCAATGCCGGCAAATAGTCTGCTCTGTTGGCCGGGCAAGGAATAGTCGCGCAACGAACCGCGACCGTCTTAAAGGATGGGACGGGTCAGAATCCCGCAGGCGCTCTGTAACTTCGCAGTGATTCCCGAAATGGCTCGTAAAATAAGGTGGGCTACAGCCACCGGGAGTGGAGAAACTTCCCGATGCCTATAGCCCGCTGGACCCTGGACTGGGTCTAGGTGATACGCTAAGTGTAAGCCCGAAACTAAGAAATGCAACACAAATCTTTTCGATCAACCATGGGCTGGTGACGCCAATCACCGAGGTTCCGTTACCGCCCCGGATTGCGTTGACAGGGCCATTTTCCCCTGTTACAAAAGAGTGTTCCCCACGCGAGAGCGGCACAATTCAAGGGACTGAAGTTTCTACCACCATGGATCAGATTATCCAACAAGTCGGCGCCCTGTTTGTTGGCGCAATACCTACCCTTATCCTCTTTATTTTGTTGGTTTTGGCCTACCAGTTTCTGGTGCAGGGCCCGCTGACAAAAACGCTCGAGCAGCGCAAGGCGCGCACCTCGGGCGCAGTGGAAGAGGCCGCGCGCGCCATTGCCGCAGCCGAAGCTAAGACGGCCGATTACGCCAACAAGCTTCGCCAGGCCCGCGCCGAGGTCTTCCACATTCGTGAACAACGCCTGCACCAGTGGGCCCAGGAGCGCGATGCGGCTCTCGAAGTTTCCCGCAAAGCAGCCGGTGCGCGTGTGCAGCAGGCCAAAGCCGCAATTGAGGCTGAAGTCGGCGTCGCCCGCCAGACGCTGGTGGCCGGGGCCGACAAGCTGGCCGAACAGGTGGTGCGCGCCCTATTGCCCGCTGCCGCCGGGGGTTTCCGTTGAGTTATTGCAAGCATGTTTCCACTTTTGAGGCCACCCGGCCACTGAAGCGCCGCGCCGGTCTGCTTCTGCTGGCGGCGTTGTTAGCCGCCCCGGCCATTGCGCCGCACATGGCTGTTGCGCAGAATGCCGGCACGTCGACAACCTTCCCGGAAAAGGCTACGCCCAACGCCAAGGCCGATGTCAAAACCGAAGAGGAGCAAACCGAAGCCTTCCGCCACTCGCCCACAGTGCAGTGGGTCGCGAAGACGCTGAACGTTCCTCTTGAAACCACGGCCAAGAGCCTTGAGCTGATCAACTTCGCCATCCTCGCGCTGGCCATCGGCATTCCGCTCTTCAAGGTTCTGCCCAGGATCATCCGCAAACGCTCCGAGACGTTGTCGAAGGACCTTGAGACCGCGCGTGTCGCCACCACGGATGCCAACACCCGGCTCAGCGCAGTTGAAGAGCGTCTCTCCGGACTCGACGCGGAAATCGCCAGCATTCGCAAGCAGGTGGAAGACGAGATTGTGGGCGACGAAGCCCGCATCAAGGCCACCATTGAAGAAGAGAGCGCCCGCATCGTGGCTGCCGCCGAGCAGGAAATCGGCGTGGCCGCGGCCCAGGCCCAGCGCGAACTGAAGCAGTTTGCCGCCGACCTGGCCATCGATCGCGCCCTCGCGCAGCTCCGCCTGACTCCGGAAAACGAAAGCGCGCTCATCGCCGAGTTCGCCAAGGACAGCGCGACAGAGATGCATGGAGGGGTCAACTAGCATGGCTGCTTTCGCTTCCCGTTACGCACGCGCCTTCGCCGATGTTGTGGCCCAGTTTCACCTGGACACCACCTCCGTCGATCAGCAGCTCACCGATTTTCTCGCCACATGGGATGGCAACGCGCAATTGCGCGAGGTCTTTGAAGATCCCTCCGTGCCTTCGCTCCAGAAGGTCGCGGTCATTGACCAGATGAAGGCCAAGCTGGCCCTGGCTCCGCAGGTGCGCAACCTGCTGGCCGTGCTGGTGGACCACAACCGCATCGGCGCGGTCGATGAAGTCGTCGCCGAGTATCGCAAGGAACTGCAGCAGCGGCTGGGCATCTCCCAGGCTGAGGTAGTCACCGCAACGGAATTGAACGCCGCCGACAAGGCTACGCTCCTGGCGCACGTCGCCAAGTTGGCCAACGGACGCGTCAACGCAACCTTCCGCCTCGACCCTGCGCTTTTGGGCGGCGTCGTGGTGCGCATCGGTTCCACTGTCTACGACGGCTCGGTTCTGGGGCGCGTGGAGCGGTTGAAAGAAGTTCTGGCAAGTTAGGAGTTCCCGCCCGTCCGCCATTCGCGCGGTCAGGCTGGAGTCACCGAAGGCAAAAGTAACAGGAATTTTGGGAATACCGGAAAGAACAGGAAGAGCAGGCATGGCTCAGATCAAAGCAGACGAGATTTCGCAGATCCTCCGCGAGCAAATCGCGAATTACGACTCGAAAGTACGGGTCGATGAGGTTGGCACCATCATTTCGCTCGGCGACGGTATCGCCCGCATCCACGGCCTGGACAAGGTCATGGCCGGCGAGTTGCTGGCCTTTCCCCACGGCATTGCCGGCCTGGCCATGAGCCTGGAAGAAGATCAGGTTGGCGCGGTGCTGCTCGGCGACTACACCGAGCTCCGTGAAGGCAATGAAGTCAAGCGCACCGGCAAGATTCTCTCCGTGCCAGTCGGCGAGGCCATGATCGGCCGCGTCGTCAACGCGCTCGGTGCGCCCATTGACGGCAAGGGCCCCATCGCCACCACGGCCACCCTGCCGGTCGAGCGCCTGGCCCCCGGCATCATCGACCGTCAGCCCGTGCGCGAGCCCATGGCCACCGGCATCAAGGCCATCGACTCCATGATTCCGATCGGCCGCGGACAGCGCGAACTGATCATCGGCGACCGCCAGACCGGCAAAACCGCCGTGGTCATTGACACCATCATCAACAGCGCCAAGAACAACCTGATCTGCATCTACTGCGCCATCGGACAGAAGCGCTCGTCGATCGCCCAGGTTGTGCAGACGCTCACCGAAGCCGGCGCCATGGGTCACACCATCATCGTCGCCGCCTCCGCTTCCGAGCCGGCGCCGCTGCTTTATCTGGCGCCTTACGCCGCCACCGCCATGGGCGAGTTCTTCCGCGACTCGGGCCGTCACGCGCTGGTCATCTACGACGATCTCTCCAAGCACGCCATGGCCTATCGCGAAATTTCTCTGCTGCTGCGCCGTCCTCCGGGCCGCGAAGCCTATCCCGGCGATGTCTTCTATCTCCACTCCCGTTTGCTTGAGCGCTCCTCCAAGATGAGCGACAAGAACGGCGGCGGATCTCTGACCGCTTTGCCCATCGTCGAGACCCAGGCGGGCGACGTTTCGGCATACATTCCGACCAACGTCATCTCCATCACCGACGGCCAGATCTTCCTTGAAACCGACTTGTTCAACTCCGGCATCCGTCCGGCTGTGAACGTCGGCCTCTCGGTCTCTCGCGTCGGCTTCTCGGCGGCCATCAAGGCCACCAAGCAGGTCGGCTCCACACTCAAGCTTGACCTCGCCCAGTACCGCGAACTGGCGGCTTTCGCCCAGTTCGGTTCGGACCTTGACCCGCTCACCCAGCGTCAGCTCAGCCGCGGTCAGCGCCTGACGGAACTGCTCAAGCAGCCCCAGTTCCAGCCCCTCACATGGCAGCAGCAGGTCATTGTGCTCTTTGCCGGTACCCAGGGCTATCTGGACCCGCTTCAGATCAGCGAAATCCGCGCCTTTGAAGACGGTCTGCTCAGCTACCTCGCAACCGCGCAGACGGCCCTGGTCGACGACCTCGGCAAGAAGAAGCAGCTCGACGACGACATCAAGGCGCGCCTGCACGAAGCGCTCAAGGAATACTCGGCAAACTTCCAGGCCAACAAGGCTGCAACGGCGTAGAAAAAAGGGAACAGGGATCAGGAAAAGCAGAACGCAAATCTGACCCCTGACCCCTGAACCCTGACCCCTAGGAATCACATGGCAAACGTACTCGATTTACGGCGACGCATCCGCAGTGTGAAAAGCACGCGGCAGATCACCAAGGCCATGAAGATGGTCTCGGCTGCCAAACTGCGCCGTGCCCAGGAACGGGCCATGGCCGCCCGGCCCTATGCGCAGATGATCACCAGCGTGCTCACCTCGCTCACCCGGCGCATTGAAATCTTCGATCCCGAGACAGGCAACCTGCGTCATCCGCTCTTTGCTACCCGTCCGGAAAAGAAAATTCTGCTCATCGTCGTCAGCGGCGAAAAGGGTTTCGCCGGCGCTTTCAACACCAACATCCTCAAGACCAGCTTCCACTTCCTGGCCACCAACAGCGGCAAGGAAATCGACGTGGAGCCCATCGGCCGCAAGGCCCGTGAGCAAATGCGCCGCCGCTATCCTTCCGCGGTTTACTCCGAGCACAACGCGGAAAACCCGGCGGAAGATTCCGTGATCACCGTGCATACGCGCAACCGCATGGCGCCCGTTGAGGTCGTCGGCGACCACACCGGTCTGCTCGACAAACTCACCGGCCCCAAGGTCCTCGAAATCGCCGAAAGCGTCATTGCGCGCTATGTGCACGAGGAAATCGACGCCTGCTACCTGGTCTACAACGAGTTCAAATCGGTCATCCAGCAGCGTATTGTTGTCGAGCGCCTGCTGCCCCTGATCGAGTTCGGCAAGCAACAGGTCACCGAAGCGGTCGAGCCAACCACGGAAGAGCGCGAGCGCGCAGCCGAGGCGGCTGTTTCCGCCGGCGTTTCTCTTGAGCCGGCCGACACCCGGGAAGCCGACGAAGAAGCGGCCCGCTTCGGCACCGCCTCGGTCGACTACATCTACGAGCAGCCTGCCGAAGAGCTTTTCAACGGCCTGTTGCCTCAGTACGTCTCCGCAATGCTCTTTCACGCACTGGCTGAATCGGTCGCGGCGGAACACGCCGCCCGCATGACCGCCATGGATGCGGCAACCAACAACGCCTCGGATATGATCGACTCGCTCACGCTCTATATGAACCGCGTGCGCCAGGCCGCCATCACCAAGGAAATCATCGAGATTGTCTCGGGCGCCGCGGCGCTCTAGGTTTTGAGCTTCAGGATCTTTCGGAAGGCAGATTTATGGCAGAGAACATTGGCAAGGTAATCCAGATTTCGGGCCCGGCGGTCGACGTGCAGTTTGAAGAAGCGACCATGCCTCCCATCTATCAGGCGCTGCGCGTTACCAGCGAAGGCTTCACAGTGCCTACCCCCATTGACGTCGTGCTTGAGGTGCAGCAGCATCTGGGCGAGGGTCGTGTCCGCACTGTGGCCATGACCGCCACCGACGGCATGGTCCGCGGCATGAACGCCCATGACCTCGGCTCCATGATCACCATGCCCGTGGGCCGCGAGACCCTCGGCCGTGTGCTCAACGTCATCGGCGAGCCCGTCGACGAGCTTGGCCCGGTCGGCGAAAAGAAGCGCATGCCCATCCATCGCCAGGCCCCTGCCTTTGACGAGCAGTCCACGCGCGAAGAGATGTTCGAGACCGGCATCAAGGTCATCGATCTCATCCAGCCCTTCTTGAAGGGCGGCAAAATCGGCCTCTTCGGTGGCGCCGGCGTGGGCAAGACCGTCGTCATCATGGAACTGATCAACAACGTCGCCAAGAACCACGGCGGCTACTCGGTCTTTGCAGGCGTCGGCGAGCGTACCCGCGAGGGCAACGATCTCTGGCTGGAAATGTCCGAGTCCGGCGTCATCACACCCGGCAACTACAAGGAGTCGAAGGCCGCGCTGATCTATGGCCAGATGACCGAGCCCCCAGGAGCCCGTCTCCGCGTGGCTCTCAGCGCGCTCACCGTTGCGGAAAACTTCCGTGACGAAGAGGGTGCCGACACGCTCTTGTTCATCGACAACATCTTCCGCTTCACCCAGGCCGGTTCTGAGGTTTCCACGCTGCTTGGCCGTATGCCATCCGCCGTCGGCTACCAGCCCAACCTGGCCACCGAAATGGGCGAACTGCAGGAGCGCATCACCTCCACCAAGAAGGGTTCCGTCACTTCCGTGCAGGCGGTCTACGTGCCCGCCGACGATTTGACTGACCCCGCCCCGGCGACCACCTTTGCCCATCTGGACGCAACCACCGTGTTGAGCCGCCCGCTCTCGGAGCTCGGCATCTACCCGGCCGTCGATCCGCTCTCCTCCAACTCGCGCATCCTCACCCCGCGCGTCGTCGGCCAGGAGCACTACGACGTGGCCCAGGGCGTCAAGCGCATCCTGCAGCGGTACAAGGACTTGCAGGACATCATCGCCATTCTCGGCATCGACGAGCTCTCCGACGACGACAAAATCACCGTCGCCCGCGCCCGCAAGGTGCAGAAGTTCCTCTCCCAGCCCTTCCACGTGGCCGAGCAGTTCACCGGCATCCAGGGCCGTTACTGCAAGATCGCCGACACCGTCCGCTCCTTCAAGGAAATCATTGAAGGCAAACACGACGATGTCCCAGAGCAGGCCTTCTATATGAAGGGAACCATCGAGGAAGTGCTGGAAACCGCCGAGAAGATGAAGGCGTCGATGTAATTCAGTTTCTGGCTCCCAGCTTCCAGCTCTCAGCTGGAAGCTCGGAACTGGATGCCGGTAGCGAAGGATCTTTATGTCTGAAGGAAACAACAAAATCCGCGTTCGCCTCGTCACTCCGGAGCGCATCCTCTTTGAGGAGTTTGCCGACGCCGTCGAGCTGCCCTCAACGTCGGGCTATCTGGAGGTCCTCTACGGGGCCGCGCCCTTGGTCGCCGAGCTAGGCGCGGGCGACGTCACCGTCCACGGCGGCTCTCAGGCCAACTCCCGCTACAACGTCAGTTGGGGATTTGCCGAAGTGCTGCCGGAGCGGGTGACGATCCTGGCCAATGACGCCCTGCTGCCCGCAGCCATTGACGTACCCCGCGCCCAGAAGCAGTTGGAGCGCGGCCACGAACTGTGGCACGCCGCCGGGGACAACGTGGAAGCCTACATCGAGGCCCAGCGCGTCATCAACGAGGCGGAAGCCAAGCTGGCCTCGGCTGCGGCTCCGGCCGCGCACTAGCTGCGAACCAAACCAACTGCAAAAGCCCTGCCAATCCGGCGGGGCTTTTGCGTTAGGGCCACTCGACTCCCAGGTTCTCGACAATCCGCGCTTCCGGCTGGATCTCTTCCCACCGCAGCCCCAACTGCTCGCAGAAAATCGCCACCAGCCGCTGCCACACATCCTGCCTGCTCAGCAACTCGCCGGCCTCGCCAAACTCATCCCGGTTCAGCCCGGTCAACTGCGCCGCCAGCTCACCCACCGTGCGCATAGGCAGTTCCCAGGCCAGAAAGCCCGTCACCCGGTAGAGCCCGGCCATGGCCAGCGCCCCTGCAAAGCAGGCTGTCACCAGCACAGGTATCCAGAAGAGCCCATCCGGCCGGCTCCAGGCGATCAATGCCATCAGGGTAGCCAGGCCCGCCGCGCCGGTGAGCACGCGAATCGTGTCCCGCACCCAGCGCGGATGCCGCAGCGGGGGGAACGCCAGCCCGGTCACTTCCGCCAAACTCCGCCAAGCCGCAACTCGTGTCGGCCGCGGCAGCAGGTGGGCCAGCTTGGTCGTCGGGCCAATCGTGCTCCGAGGCCGTCCAAGGCAGCTCACAATGGCCCGACGCAGCCGGAAAAACGCCCGTGCCGGGCGCAGCGAGGGCGCCGTTTCCAGCTTGCTCAGCACCAGCTCATACAGGGCGCCCACCGTGCGCACAGCCGCAGCTTCGTTGGCGGAGATTTCGATGGCGAAAGCCTCCTCGATCCGCAGCACGATCTCAACGCCGTCCATCCCCACCAAAACGCTCCGAACTGGCAACCTCTTCCAACGTATCGCACCGGGGGATCCGCCGCCTTGCTCGTTTACAAGTACGATAGTAACCAGATATATAACTATTTCTAATGCAAAAGTTGCCGATTTTCTACAACGTATGGGCCATATCCCCCCTACAATCTTAAGCAGGCATGAAGCCAGCAAAACATAATCCGACCGTCGAAACCGTTTGCCCCGACTGCGGCGCCATGCTCAAGATCGACGCCCAGACCGGCGCGGTCATCAGCCACACGCCCGCCCCGCGCAAGCGAATGTTTGAAGATCTGGAAACCGCGGCCAAGGCCATGCGCGAGCAGGACGATCGCAAGGAGTCCATCTTCCGCCAGTCCATCGAAGCGGAGAAGAACAAGGAAGACCTCTTCGAGAAAAAGTTTGCCGAGGCGCTGCGCAAGGCCAAGGATGCGCCGGCCGGCAAGCCCCTCCGCGAGTTTGACCTCGATTAGCTTTTTTGCAGTGGCACGAAGGAGTTTCCTTATGGTGGCAGTCCCAATCCCACATCCCAGCCAGTCTTCGGAGGCCTATCGCGCTCGCTTCCAGGAGTCATTCAGCGAGCCTTATATCCCTCGTGACTACGGCTACTCGCGCCAGGGCGCCTCATCCTATTCCGCCCCGGAGCCTGCAGCCGAGCCCGTCCAACCCATGTACGTCGAGCCTGCGCAGGACACGGTCGATGCCGCCGATAAAGCCACCCAGGCGCTCTCTGACCTGCTCAAGGAGCAGGACTGGGTCAACATTCTCGCTGCCGGAACCCTGGTCGCCGGCGGAGCCATGCTGATTGCCGGGCACAAGCGCGCCGGACTCATGGTCGCCGCTGCCGGCGCTGGGCTGGCTCTGATGGAAGAAAAAGAAGCCATTGAAGGCCTTTGGAGGAAGTTGCCCGGCTACCTGCGCGAAGCTCAGAGCTTCTTGGACAAAGCGGAAGGCTACCTGCAGGACGCCAAACTCCGGGGCTAACCGCGCTGAACCCGCCTAAATCCCAAGCTGTTCACGGCCTGCCGCACTGATGCGGTGGGCCGTCCATTTTGGCTCCCAAACCAGCTCCACGTCCACCTTGCTGATCTGCTGGATGCTCGCCAGGCGGTTGTGAATCTGCTCCACGATCAGCCCGCTGGCCGGGCAATGCTTTGTTGTCAGACTCATCGTCACCCGCACCTGCTGGCGGGGAAACGCCGGGGCAGCGTCCGGGTCCGCCTCCAGTGCCACCGCGTAAATCAGCCCCAGATCCACCAGGTTCAGCTTCACTTCCGGGTCAAAGCAGTCGCGCAGAGCCGTCAGCACATCCGCTTCGGTCAGGGGGGGCAGCTTCGTCTGCCAGCTCGAGGCCACGGCTAGTTCTTCCGCTCCACAAGGTATCGCGCCACGGCCTTCAGCCCGTCGGCTTGCTCGCCAAACGGCTCCAGCGCGGCAAAGGCTTCGGCAATCAGTCGATCGGCGTCCTTCAGGCTCTGCTCCAGACCGTACACCGCCGGCCAAGTCGCTTTGTCGGCGGTCAGGTCCTTGCCCGCCGTCTTGCCCAGTTGCGCGGAATCTTCGGTCAGGTCAAGCACATCGTCCACTATCTGGAAAGCGAGGCCGGCCTTCCGGCCAAAAGTGTCCAGTCGCTTTACCTGGTCGGCACTGGCTCCGGCAAAAATCCCCCCGGCCACCACGCTCACCCGAATCAGCGCGCCCGTCTTGGCCCGGTGAATGGCGTTCACCAGCTCCGCGGTCGCCTTCTGGTGCTCGCCTTCAATATCCAGCACCTGGCCGCCAATCATCCCCTCCACCGTGCCCGTCGCCTGGGCAATCAGGCGGATAATCTCCACCGTAGCCGCGGGCGGCGAGCTCAGCCCGGCAAGCACTTCGTAGGCCTGCGTCTGCAAGGCATCCCCGGCCAGGATCGCAATGGCCTCGCCAAAGGCCACGTGGCAGGTCGGCTTGCCCCGCCGCAGGTCGTCGTTGTCCAGCGCCGGCAGGTCGTCGTGGATAAGAGAATACGTGTGCAGCATCTCCAGCGCCGCGCCCAGGTGCGCAATACCCGCCGGCGCTACGCCCGCCACGGCAATTGCCGCCTGGTAGGCCAGCACCGGCCGCAGCCGCTTGCCTCCCGCAAAAACCGAGTGCCGCATCGCCCCGTGAATCGAAGCCGGAACCGTCGCAACGGTAGGAATCAGCACTTCCAGTGCCGCGTCTGTCTGGGCCGCGCCCTCGTGTATAAGTGCTTTCACATCGACTGCCATGACCTTCATGATAAACGACTACGGGACCCGATTCGCGCTCGCAACGTGAAGCGCAACACGCCGCCCCGCTCGAAAGCCCACAGCAGCACCAGCAGCAGCAAGGTCACCGCGCTCAGCGCCCGGCCCCACCGCACATCCGGCGTGGTCTTCCACGCAACCTCCACCGTCGAATCGCCAGCGGCAACCGGCACCGGCAGCAGTCCATCCGCGCGCTCCGGCAGGGGCTTGTCCATCTCGTCCAACTCCTTGCCGTTCACCGTCACCCGCCAGGCTGGATACCGGCGCAATCGCAACACAAGGTAACCGGCCTCGGAAGCGGACAAATGAAGCACCTTGTGCTCGGTCTCCCACAAGGAAGCGGCCACAACCTGCCGGCACGATGCCTGCTCTGGCGACCATACGAGAATCCCGTCCAGCCCCTTCTGCCCCAGAACCGTTCTTGGGTCGTCCACCATGCAGCCCTGGGGCAGCCCAGCGGCCACCAGGTCGTTCTCCGCACCTTTGGGCGCGTACTCGTCGGTGCCTTCCACGCCGGTTCCAGCCCGGAAAACCGCCACCTGGTTCAGGCTGTTGTCCTCTTCATCGCAGTTCTGGAAGAAGAACAGCGTCGAGGCGCAGGTCATGGCCAACACCGCCACCGTCCAGCCCATGGATGACCAAATGCGAGCCCGCCGCGAGCCGAGCGGAGTCGCCGCTGCCAGCAGCAGCACCGTCGGAGTGCCCAGCACCATCAGCCAGCGCCAGGGAAACTGCAAGAATCCAAGCTTTGGCAGCAGATGCCAGGCCCATCCGGAAACGGGGAATTGCGCCACCAGCACCACCGGCACAATCAGCGCAATGGGCAGCCACCAGGCCCGCGTCGCCGTGCTCAGCTTGCCCCGGCGCCAGGCCACGAGGTAGCCAACCGCCGCCGACACCACCGTAAACACCACAATCGCCGAGGCCGTCAGCAGCACCTGGTCGTGGAACTCAAAGTCCGGATTGGCATGTCGTGCAAACAGCCAGCTGTCCTCAATCCGCATGCCCACGTCGTTGGCCTGCTCAATGGCAATCCAGCGCTGCTCCCAGGCCGCCGGAACCAGGTACAGCGCCGCCAGACCAAGTCCCAATGCTACGCCCACCGCTGCGCGCACCACCGGCCACCACGCCCGTTGCATCACCGCTGCTACCAGCGCCACAAAGGCCAGCAGATAACTCAGCATCACCCCGGCCGGCGCATTCGTCAGCCAGCCCGCGGCCACCACCAGCGCCAGCGGCGCGGCCGACCCGTCCAGCGCCGTCCGCATGGTTGATCCAGCCGGCCCGTCTCCCGTCCGCAGCGCAAACAGCAGCAGCAGGGGAACGAAAACCGCCCCCGCCAGCTCCCCAAATGCTCCCCGCTCGTACGCCGTAAACAGCGTGTAAGGCAGGCAGGTCGCGAGCGCGCCGGCCAGGGTCGCCGCAGGCTCCGGCATCCATCGCCGGGCCAGCGCCCGCGTCGCCTGCCCGCTCGCGCACAGGCACAGAAAGATCAGAAGCAGCGGTGCCCACTCCCACTTGGTAATCTTGCCCAGCAGTGCGCCCAGCATCCACGTCAGCGGAGGATAAAAGACAAATCGAGGCTCGCCCGCGCCCCAGTTCGGGCTTTGCGCCCAGTGCGGATACAGCACGCCCTGCGCCCAGCCTCGCTGCGCCTCAAGCCAGCTCACCAGGTGGAAGTCAAAGTCGTGTCCGCAGGAGAGTCCACGCAGAATCTGCGTCGTCGAGGCCACCAGCGCCGAGCCCACAATCGGCCACGTCCGCGCCGCAGCACGCAATCGCCCGGTCACTCCGCCCCCACTCTCCACTACGGCACCAGCTCCAGCGTGTGCGTCGTGGCCTTCGCCACCGCACCGGCACTGAAGGGAAGCGCGAAGGTCGTGCCCCCGTACCAGGCCGGCCACTGGTCGCGGAACCACTCGCTGGCTGGGTCCCCGCTTTCGCCCAGCACAATGTTTTCCGTCGACTCATCCGGCGCGCTCCAGTCCATGGTGAAGCGCTGGCTCGGCCCAAACTCCCGGCCCACCTGCTTCACCGTCGTCGTGTCCCCGCTCAGTGGCTGCTCACCCGTTCCAGACCATGCCTTCAGCCCTGGAATCATCTTCAGCAACGGATGCTCCAGGTCAATCACGTGCCAGTTGCCGTAGGCCCAATGGCTCAAATCCGCCGGAGCGTTGCCCTGCTTCATCCCCTGGCGCACCGCGTCGGTCAGCAGCGCATCCCAGTCCTTGTAGCCCTGCGGCAACCACGGACTGGCCTTGCCGTCAGTCCCGTTGCCGGTTCCACCTTCGCCCCCGTGCATGATGAGCTCTTCCTCCGCATAGTTCGACTCCGACCACAGATAGCTCTCCGCGTCGTCGCCCAGCTTCGGTTTCAGAATCAGTGGCCAGAAGGCATGCCGCGCCTGCACCACAACCGAAGCCGCAGCCGAGTCTGTCGTCAGCCGCCCATCCCAGCTCCGCAGCAGGTCCGCGGCCTGCTTCACTCGCGGCTCCACGCCCTCCGCGTGGTCAATCGCATAGGCCAGGCGCTGCGCAATCTCCTGGTCCACCTGGCTGTAGATATCGGTCTCAATGGCCAGCATGTCCTCTCGCGTCAGCCCGTTCCGCCCCCGCAAATCGGCATACACGCGCTCCGCCCGGTATGGGTCTGCCCACTCCAGTGTGATTGGCTGCTTCGTGTCATTCGGCGTTACCCGAGAGTTCGCCGTCGCCAGCAGCCCAGATTTCGGATCCCAGTCGTGCGGCAGGTCCTCAAACGGAATATACCCCTGCCACTCGTGATTGTTGTCCGTGATGGGCGTGCCAGCCAGCCCGTTTGGCCGCTCCGGAACCTTGCCCACCGCGTGGTACGCAATGTGATTCGCGTCGGCATACACCACGTTCAGCGTCGGGAAGCACCACCCATCCAGCGCCTCCGTAAAGTGGCTCGCGTCCTCCGCCGTATTCATCTCGTACAGCGGCACGGATGCCAGCGCCGGATCGTAGATCGTCCAGTGCAACGAAATCGGCCGCTTTTCGTGCTTGAAAATCGGCGTCAGAATCGGCCCATGCCCGGTCATGTCCAGGTCCAGCGGCACATTCGGCCCCAGCCGAACCTTGATCACCTCGTGCGAGTGCGCCAGCGGCAGCCACTCCCCGTTCGGCCCGGCATAGTTTCCCTTGCCGTCCAGCTTCTCCACGTACAGGTCCTGCACATCGGCGTAGAGCGCCGTGAATCCCCACGCAACGTGCTCATTGTGCCCGGCAACCACCCACGGCAGCCCCGGCAGCGTCACCCCGGTCACGTGTACACCTGGCGCCTTCAGCTCCGCCATGTACCAGATATTCGGCACGGTAAGCCCCAGGTGCATGTCGTTGGATAGCAATGGCTTGCCGCTGGCCGTATGCTTGCCCGCAATCACCCAGTTGTTTGACCCCGCAGCCACCTGCCCGGCCGGTCCGCAGCCCGCGCATGTGGGCAACCCCAGCAGGGCCTGCAGCACCTCCGGGTCTTCGCCCACCGCCGGCAGCGCATTCAGCCGCGTCTGCTCGCTGTCGTCGTCGGCGTCCATCGGCGGCGCGGGATGCGGCTCCGTCATGTCCGCAACCGCGCTGGCAGGTGGCTGGTCCCGCCACGATCCCACCGGGTACAAATCCGCCTCCAGCTTTGCGTCGTGCAGATTGGCCGCCACCCGCTCCCGCATCAGCTTGGAGTACCAGTGCGTGTCCAGCTCGGCCACCATATTCAGCGCCACCAGCACCGAATCCACCCCGCGCCACGGCTGCGGATGGTAGTGCAGCAACCGAAACTCCGCCGGCAGATGGTCGTAATTCTGCGCAATGTACAGGTTCACGCCGCGCGCATACTCCTCGTAGCGATGCCGGTCAGCCTCGGAAAGATTGGCATAGATTCGCTGCGCCACGCTGCGAAACTGCAGCACGCGCTGCGCCTTGTCGTGCTCCACCATCGTCGGGCCAATCACCTCGGCCAGCTCGCCGGCAGCATTACGCCGCAGCCCATCCATCTGGAACATCCGGTCTTGCGCCGTCACATACCCCTGCGCCATCAGCAGGTCGTCCTGCGTGGCCGCCTCAATATGCGGCACTCCGTGGCCATCCCGCCGCACCGTCACCGGCGCGGTCAGCCCCGGCAGAGAGATTTTCCCGTCCAGCGCCGGCAGGGAAGCAGTCGCCGAATGGTGAATCCATCCCAGCAGGCTCACCACTACCAGCAGAACCACTCCCACCAGCGCCCCTCCCGTATACAGCCCTCGTCGAATCCAAAGCCCAATCCAAACTGTCGCCTTGCTCAACCCCAGCTCCCCGGCCATGGGGAGGCAAATCTCCCCCGCTCCTTCAGAATACTTGGCGCTCTGCGGCAGGGAAAGACTAATCGCGCTTACCGGATCTGCGGCGAGGGTACCGATAGCGCGCCACTCACGGGGATAGAATCGGCGGGGGGCGGGCCATCCGGCTTCACCGCGGCCTGGGCATGGCGCTGCGGTTTGGGCTTCGCCGGGCACATCGTATCCAGTTCCGCCGCGGTCAGCGGGGTCGGCGCGCCGTTCACTCCCGCAGGGTTCCCCGACGCCGCTCCCACCGTCAGCTTTCCGCTGGTATACATCGTCAGCTCCTCGCACACCTCCCGCGTCATCTCCTGCTTTGGCGTTGGAGCGATCGCCGGTCCCGGATGCGCCTTTCTGTACGCTCGCTCCTCGCGCTCCGACTTGATCCAGAACGGAGACGTCACCACCAACCCGGCCAGCACCAGCGGCGACAGAACCGCCACCCAGGTGTAGAGCATCCAGCACGGCCCCAGTTCCGCGCATCCATCTTCCCCGGCCGGAAATTCCCGCAGCCCAAGCCGCGTCCCGTTCGCCAGCACAATCTCCTGCGGCATCACCTCAAGCCGCCCATCCGACTTCCCCGGCACGGCCTTGGCCACACTCTTCACCACGCCTTTCGCCGCCGTTCCGCGAGGAATCACCACCACCCCATCCACCAGCACATCCTCGGCCACCGCCATCCGCACCGCAAGCCCCTTAAAATCAGTCGCAGAAGACAACGAGTCCAGCAACACCAGCTTGACCTCGGTCCCCTTTTTCAGCGGAATCGTGGGGTCAGACGCCACCACCCGCGCGACCGCCGACTCCTGCCCCAGCGCCGCACACTGCTGGGCCAGCAGACTCCCAGCCACCGCCAAACTCAAACATCGAAAAAGTAGATTCACAGACATTGCCAAACCTCCCAAATGCAGGGTGTCACCACTCCATCCATGCTGGCCTTGTTTCCGAACTCCGTGGGCTGCTTCAGGACACTTTCTTAACTGTCCCAATCAAGCTCATTTCCCATCGCCACCAAGGCTCAGTCCGTCCTATGGAGTGGCCGGTGCCGGATGCCCTGGCCCGTCCCCGGCCTGCCCCGCCACATTGCCCCTTGCCGGACACACTGTATCCATGGCTTCGACAATCGTCATTGGCCGCCCGCCGACATCTGCCACTCCCCGCTTCGGCCTCCCGTCGGCAAACATCGTTGCCATGCTGCACGCAGGCAGAACCATCTCAACCCCGGCGATCGGGCGAGGTTGCTCTTCACGATGCGCCCTCCAGTGCGGCGCAAGGAAATGCAGAGTCAACAGCAGGGCGGGGAATACCACCAACCCCCCAATGAGGAAGACCGACGACGTGAACACAACCGAGAACGCCAGTACCCCCACCAGCCAGATAGGTGTCAGAATCAGCGCCGTGGCAGGGAAGACCAAGCAGGACCCTGAACTCCTGCAGCCAGTTCCTCCGCCAGGGTCTTCATAGGCGTGCAGGTCAAAACTCATCCCGTTTCCCAGCACAATCTCCTGCGGAACGATCGTCAACCTGCCACCCCTCTTCCGGGGAATTGCCCGCTCAACCTGCTTGACCACACCAAGCACCGTGGCGCCTTTTGGAATCACAACCGCGCCATCGGCGAAGACGTCATGCGCCACGGCAAAACGCACCACCTGCCCCTTCGCCGCGGTTGCAGAAGAAACAGTCTCCAACTGAAGCAGGTCGATCTCGGTATTCTTTCGCAACCGGATGATTCCGTTGCCAGGCGGTGCAGCATACGGCACGGCAGAGGTCGGTGTATTGGCCACCGGCTCCTGGCCCAGCGCTGCACACTGCTGGGCCAGCAGGCTCCCAGCCATCAACAAGCTCAAACATCGCAAAAACGGACTTGCAACCATCGGCAAACCTCCAGATCGAGCGGCTCAAAGCAACCACTCCACCCATCCTCGGCTTGCCATTCTGTCCTGTGGGCACCATCAGGACACTTTCTCAACTGTCCTACTCGGCCTGTCCCGCTCCGCTCAACTGGCTTCCGTGCGCAGCAGCTCCGCAATCGCCAACTCCGCCACCAGCCGGAAGGGAATCGTCCGCACCCCGGCCGGCACCAGCTCGGCCGTCACCACGTCGGCAATCACCACCGCCGCCTGCTCCAGCCCTCGCTGCCATCCCCGCCGCCCCGTGTCCCGCAGCAGCAGCGCCTCGGCGGGCAGCCCTGCCGCGGTCAGCATCGTCTCCGCAATCGCCAGGAAGCCCACCCATCGCGACGCCACGCCCACCAGCACCGTCACCGGCGCCGGCATATACGCGCTCAGTGACGTGGCGATCGACCGCGTTGTCAGCACCACCACCGGGGTATCCGCCGGCAGCGCCGCACGCACCACGGCTTCGCTGCGCGGCATCACCAACACCCGCGCCCCGGCCAGCGGCCCGGCACAGTCTTCCAGCGTTCCCAGCTCCACCGGCAGCCGCAGCCGCTCGGCCAGCTCCTGGGCCACAATCCGCCCAAGCTCCGCATCCGGCTCCACCAGCAGCCACCGTCTCGGCGCAGGCGCAGCCAGCCAGCGCTCCATCCGCGCCCGCACCAGCTCCGGTCCCGCGCCCAGCTTCGCCGCCGCACCGGCCAGCTCCTCCAGCAGCCGGTCCACAGCCGCCTCCGGAGCCTCCGACCCCTTCGGCGCTCGCTGCCGAACGTACACCCCGCTGCCCCGCCGCGACTCCAGCCAGCCCTCGCGGTCAAGCCGCAGGTACACCGCGCTCACCGTATTGGCGTGCAGATGAAACCGCCGCGCCAGCTCACGCGTGCTCGGCAACCGCTCCCCGGCCGTCAAATCCCCAGCCAGAATCGCCTGCCGCAGTTGTGTTCCCAACTGCTCGGCAATCGAAATCCCGGAATGGCGGTTAATCCACAGCCGCATGGTCGCTCGCTGAGGCCAGCTCCAGCACAGGTGCTTGTTCCGGCGCGCCCTTGCGGCCCCACGCCAACCACAGTCCCAATGCCGTAATCGCAATCACCGGCGCAATCAGCAAACTGCCTTCCGGCCCAACCGACCCGCCGCTCCACAGCGGATTGCCCGCCGCGGCCGTCGTCAGGTAGTGGCCCTTGGCAACAAGCCCGCTGTCCGCGGTCCCGTAAAAGAAGGTCTGCGCCCAGTCCCATGCCGCGTGGTACCCAATCGCCCACCACAGCGAACCCGTATACCGCACGCTCATGCAGAAGACAAAGCCGATCGACCCCGTGCAAACGACTCCAAACGCGCTCTCGCCCGTGTTGCCCATGTGCGCCCCGGCAAACAGCAGCGAAGACACCAGGGCCGCCAGCCAGAAGCCCAGGGAACTCTCCATAAATCCCCGTCGCAGCGTAAACAGGAAGTAGCAGCGGAACAGCCCCTCCTCGCTCAAGCCCACCAGCGCAAAGCCGATCGCCCACAGAAGCGCATTCTGCCATATGGCAATGCCCGACAGCGCAACCGGCCCAAAGGTGATCCAGTGTCCCGCGTACAGTGCCCCAATCAGCAGCGACAGCGTCCCAAAGCCGCCCGCCAAACCCCAGGCAAAGTGACACACCGGCCGCGGTCCGCCCAGGTAGTAGGCCGTTATGCGCCGCCGCTCAATCAGCCCCATCACCAGGGTCGCACACAGCAGGCCGAAGACCATCGCGCCTTCCTGGGCGATCGTGCTCCCGGGGCTCAGCGTGGCTGCCGCCTGATTGTTCTGGCCCCCGCCGCCAAAGTGGCCCTTGTGCGTCACAAGCATCAGAACGCCCCCGGCCAGCACCGTAAACAGGATGAAAAGCGCCAGAAACGCGGCGATCGACCACCCCGCCCGCAGCCCTTTCGTGCTGAGGAATGCCCACTTCAAAAACCGCGTCTCCGGCGGCTCCGGTGGGTCCATCTGCGCCAGCGGCAGCGGCATCGCTTCCGCCGCGCGCGCTTCTGTCAACTCCGCCGCAGGCGGCACACCTGTTTCTATGGCAGGGATATTATCTTCCGGCTCCATCGAGCCTCCTTTTGCGGGCAGTCTTTCAACATTGAGATCGCTTGCCAGCATTCTACGTTGCCGCACGCTCTACCGTTCCTTTTTGCTGTCAACACACGCAAAAAACCACCCCCCCCCCACTCAACTTGACATACCCGCCCATACAGCCGATGCTGGTCACTTGGCTATTTCCGCGGTCGGTACCATGACCGCGGCCAACCAATAGAGGGAGTTGCACGTTGCGGGTTCGCGTCTTTTATCACGACAAATGCTTTGACGGAGCCTGCTCGGCCTCCCTGTTCACGCGCTTCCACCGCGAATGCATCGCCCCGGCCCTTGCCCAGTCCGTCACCTACGAGTACCACGGACTCGTCCATCGCGCCGGCGCCCTCTTTGACGAAGCCGACTTCACCGGCGACGAAAACGCCATCGTCGACTTCAAATATTCCGCCTCGCCCAATATCACCTGGTGGTTTGACCATCACCTGTCGGCCTTTCTCTCCCCCGCCGACCAGGCCAACTTCGAGGCCTGCCAGCAGGACCCCGTCTGCTCCCGTCACCGCTTCTTTGACCCCTCCTACACCTCCTGCACCGGCTTCCTCGCCCACATCGCCAGCACCCGCTTCGGCTTTGACATCGCGCCCGTAGCGGATCTCATCCACTGGGCCAACATCGTCGATGGAGCCCTCTACGAGAGCCCCGAATCCGCCGTCGAAATGGCCGCCCCGGCCATGAAGCTCACCCTCATCATCGAGTCCACCCAGGACCCCGAATTCATCCCCCGCCTCATTCCGTTGCTCACCCAGATGCCCCTGGCCGAGGTTCTCGCCCAGCCCTTCATCGCCGCGCTCCTGCCTCCGCTCCTTGAGCAGCACACCCGCGCCATCGAACTCATCCGCCAGCGAAGCGAATACTTCGACGGCACCATCTTCTTCGACATCTCCGACCACCTGCTCGAAGGCTTCAACAAGTTCATCCCCTACTACCTCTATCCCCAGGCCACCTACTCCATCGGCCTGTCCAAATCCAGCTTCCGCACCAAGGTCGCCGTCGGCTCCAATCCCTGGACCAAGGCCCGCGGAGAAGACATGGTCAATCTGGCCAAGGTCTGCGAGCGTTACGGCGGCGGCGGACACGCCCGCGTTGGCGCCATCAGCTTCTCCCCCGACCGCGCCGACGAAGCCCGCGCAGCCGCCAAGGTCATCGTCGCCGAACTCCGCGCCGCCAACCCCTTCCCCGGCAAATAGCTCCCACATCAGGGACCACCCGCCGCGCCGTATACTGGCCAGCGGAGTCCCTCATGCGTCTGCGATCCACCCTTGCCCTGCTTTTTCTGCTGCCCGTTACGCTCCTGGCCCAGTCAGCCACCTGGTCGCTCGGCCCTTTCACCCGGCCCGTAGACGCGCCCATCATCACTCCCGACCCCTCAAGCGTCTTTGCCGACCCCCTCAGCCCCACCCCCGTCCACTGGCAGGCCCTGCACACCTTCAACCCCGCCGCCATCGTACGCAACGGCAAGGTCGAAGTCCTCTATCGCGCGGAAGACAACTCCGGCGCCATGGCCATTGGCGGCCACACCTCCCGCCTCGGCCTGGCTGAGTCCTCTGACGGCATCCACTTCACCCGTCTCGCCCAGCCTGTCTTCTACCCCGCCGCGGACTCCCAGCAATCCCGCGAATGGCCCGGCGGCGTCGAAGACCCCCGCCTCGTCGAGGCCCCCGACGGCACCTATGTCCTCACCTACACCCAGTGGAACCGCCAGACCTACTCCATTGGCATCGCCACCTCCCGCGACCTCATCCACTGGACCAAGCACGGCCCCGCCCTCGGCGACTCCGGCCCCTACGCCCACCTCATGTACAAGTCCGGCGGCATCGTTACCCATCTCGCCCACGGCCGACTCATCGCCGCCCGCATCCACGGCAAGTTCTGGATGTACTGGGGCGAAATCCACATCCGCCTCGCCAGCTCCACCGACCTCATCCACTGGACCCCCGTCGAGCAATCCCCTGGCGACCCGGTCGTCGTCCTCGCCAACCGCCCCACTCGCTTCGACTCCGGCTTCCCGGAAGTCGGCCCGCCACCCATCCTGACAGGGAAGGGAATCGTCGTTCTCTACAACGGCAAAAACTCCAGCGGAGCCTCCGACAACCCCGGCGAAGGCACCCAGCCCGACCCCGACCTTGGTCCCGGAGCCTACGCCGCCGGCCAGGCGCTCTTCCAGACCGACGCCCCCACTCACCTCCTCGACCGCCTCATCGAGCCCAGCCTCAAGCCGGAAAAACCCTACGAACAGCGCGGCCAGTACAAAGCCGGCACCACCTTCGCCGAGGGCCTGGTCTTCTTCCATCACGAGTGGTTCCTCTATTACGGCTGCGCAGACTCCTTCGTCACCGTAGCCACCGCTCCACCCGGATTAATAGGAAAATAATCGAAATAATATAAATAAAAACAATAACTTACAGGACATTCATCAAGTAAATTCGAGATATTAGCCCTCGCCCGGCCGCAAAGCAAAAAGCGCGATTCCCGCAGCCAAACAGCCTGTGGAAATCGCGCCCATCCTGCTTTTATTTCAACTACCTACGACGTAAACCTCGCGTGACTGCTCGGCCAGTCAGGCTTCCGGTGCTCCAGGAACGCCTTCACGCCTTCCTTGAAGTCCGCCTGCGACCGCTGCAGTGCGTTGGCCGCAATCGCTTCTTCCAACTCGTGGTCCAGCCGCCCCTGCGCGTGAAGCGCAAGCAGCTCCTTCACCGCCCGCATCGCCTGCGGACTGTTCAGCAGCAGGTTCCGCGCCAGCGCAATCGCCTCCCCGCGCAACTCCTCCGGCTGCACAATCTTTGTCACCAGCCCCAGTCGCAGCGCCTCGTCCGCCTTCATGATCCGTCCGCTCAGCAGCAGCTCACGCGTCCGCTTTTCCCCAATCTGACGCGCCAGGAAGGTTGCCACGATCGCTGGAATAAACCCCACCCGCACCTCCGTATACCCAAATCGCGCATCCGGAACCGCCAGCGTAAAGTCGCACAAGGTCGCCAGCCCCATCCCGCCCGCAATCGCCGGCCCGTTCACTGCCGCAATAATCGGCTTGGGAAACTCATACAGTATCCGCAGCACGTGCGCCATGTTTTCGGAGTCCTTCCGGTGCTCCTCCGGCGTCCGCGCATTCATCGTCTCCAGGTGCTCCATGTCCAGCCCGGAGCAGAATGCCGATCCCGCCCCGGTCAGAATGATCACCCCGCAGTCACACGTCGCCGCTTCACCCAGCGCCTGGGTCAGCTCCTCAATCAACTCCGGACTCAGCGAATTCCGCTTCTCCGGCCGATTCAACGTGATGGTTTGCACCCCGTGGCTCGACTCCACCAGCATGTATTGATAGCGACTCATGATTGCACCCTCCAGCACCGGAAACAAGAATCCTAACCTGTTTTCGTGCTGTATGGTAGCGCGCCAAAAAGACCCGACTGGTGACGGCTGTCACCTCTCCGGGCCTGCCCGCAAACCAGTCGCTGCTTCAATGGAAAGAATCAGGACAGACCCACGCCGGCCTGGTACTTATGCAGCAACAGCAGCCAGATCAGCACCGTCGACACAACATGCAGCATGAACATCAGCAGCACCGTCGTCGAAAAACGCAGCCCCCGCCGCAGACTCCGCCGCACCATCAGCCCCTCAAGAGGGAACTGGAGGATCAGGGCAATCTGCGGCAGGCTGTGTGACGCAATCGCAAAACTGCTTGCGTTCGCCTGATAGGCCATCACCACCATCGGCATAAAGAACCGCAGCGCCCAATCGCCCATGCTGCTCAGAATCATGCGCAATTCCGCTCCGAAATACGCAAGCACCACGCCCAGCAGCACCGGCCACCAACCCAGCAACTCCCCGATCAAGTTCTGCCGCCGAGGCTTCGCGGGCGTCTCTTCGGCACGCGGCGAAAGATCGGCCTCATTCGCCGTAAAAGACATCATCGAGTTATCTTGAAGCTCCTGCAAAAGGCCACTCCCGGCATTCGCGGAGAAATAGGTAGCGTCATTCATGCACGCATCCTAGGCTCGTTTCCAAAATTACAGCAATGCCTCAAAAGTGATAAGCCCCTCCCACGGATGTTTGAGTAAAAGAGGACACTGACTAGTAAACTGTCCTAAATCAATACATTATGAGACTTACTTAAACATATCTCGCCACTCTCAATCCCCTCGCCTGGCGGCATTTCCACAGCATACGCCCTGCCTCACTCCGTCCCCGAAAGCCCCAGCTCCACCGCCCGCTTCTGCATCGCCGCCAGGCAAAACCAAATGTGCGCCTCCAACTCCACGCCCAGCTCCTCCGCCCCCAGGTACACGTCCTCCCGGTTCACGCCCCGCGCAAAGGCCTTGTCCTTCAGCTTCTTGCGCGCGCTTTTGGCCTCCACGTCGCGAATCGCCTTGCTCGGCCTCACCAGCGCACACGCCGTCAGAAAGCCCGACAGCTCGTCGCACGCAAACAACACCTTATCCAGGTGCGATACCCGAGCCACCCCGGAGTAGGTCGCATGGCCCAGAATGGCCGTGCGCATCTCAGGCGGCCACCCACGACGCTCCAGCTCCGCCACCCCCACAAACGGGTGCTCCTCCAGCGTCGGGTGCCGCTCGTAATCAAAGTCGTGCAGCAGGGCGGTGGTTGCGTACAGCTCCAGCAGGGCCTCCCGCTCTGCGCCGGCCAGCCCCAGCCGATCCGCCTCCGCCTCCCCATACGCCGCCACGCAAGCCTCTACGCCCAAAGCATGCTTGCGCAGGCTTTCCCCCTCAGTCCACTGGCACAGCAGCTCCCACGCCGCCACCCGGTCATGCTTTCCGGACACCTCGCCCTGCGCAGGGAACTCCCCATTCGCGTTATCGGTCATGCCTTCCCTCCTCGTTTCTCTCCATGTTGCTTGCTGTGGTTCGCGTTTTCCCGGCAATTTTCGGGTTTCTTCCCGTTTTCTTCTGTTTGACCCCTAGTTCCCACTTGACAATTATGGTTCACACACTTCACAGTAACTCTTGACGTGGTAGAAGATCATCACCAGGAAGCCCCGCTCTGGCTCTCCGCACACAACCTATGGCAACCACACTGGTAACCATGCCTGCACGCGAAGTTCTGCGATGCGAATACTGCGCCTTGGTGCAGTTCCGGACCAGCAACTCACTCTGCCGACGCTGCCACAAGCCGCTCGATGCAGAGGAAATCCCAGCCCCCGTCCACACTGTCGCCGCTGCCGAAGCCGCCGTCACCGTCACCGATACAGGCATGCAGGTCTCCCATCAGGTCAAGGAGATCCGACGCGCACGACACCTCAGCCAGCGCCAACTCGCCAGCCGCATGCAGGTGCCACGCACCTACATCTCCAAAATCGAGAACGGCAAGGCCATCCCCACACTGGGCTCGCTCGAAAGACTCGCCACGGCTCTCGGCGTGGACATCTGCCAGCTCGTCCGCGACAGCCACAGCCATCGCGAAGAGGAAGTCAAGCAGGTCATGAGCGATAGCTTCCTGGCGGAAATCGCCACCCTGCTGCCCAGCCTGGACTCCCTGCAGCGCTCGATGCTTCTAAACGAGGTCCGCGAACGCGCCCGCGAGCGCTCTCGAGATCAGGTTCGCGACATCGCCCTCGGGCGCCGTCGAACTGCCTAGTTCCTCCTCTCTCTGGTTGCCGCGCGCCTGACACTGTTCGCAGTGCCAGGCGCACTCCGTTCCCACATCTTGCTTTAGACTAAAGTTAGACCCGCGTCCGAGCATCGTTTCCCGGTTGTCGGCCGCTTCCTCCTTTGCGACCCATCGTCGCGTGTGCTACGGTCAAATTTGCAAGAGGCGAGCCTGTGTATTCCAATTCCACGTCGCGCATTCATGAGTTGACGCCCGAGGAACGGGCCATCTATGCGACGCTGAATCCGGCGCGCCTGCCCGAACACGTCGCCATCATTATGGATGGCAACGGCCGCTGGGCCGGCCTTCGCTCCCTCAAGCGCTTCCTCGGCCACCAGCAGGGCGCAAAAAGCGTCCAGCTCGTCACCGAAACAGCCTCCCGCATCGGGCTCCCCTGGCTCACCCTCTACGCCTTCTCGCTGGAGAACAACCTCCGCCGCCCGCGTACCGAAGTCGCCTTCCTCATGCGCCTGCTCAAGAGCTATCTCGAAAACAACGTCCAGCGCATGAACGACAACAACGTCCGCATCCGCTATATCGGCCGCACCCAGGAGCTGCCTGCGGAAGTGCAGGAAAAAATGCACTGGGCCGCCGAAGAAACCCAGCAAAACACCGGCACCACCCTCACGCTCGCCCTCAACTACGGCGGCCGCTCTGAGATGGTCGATGCCTTCCGCACCCTCTCCCTTGAAATGCGACAGAAGGGCATCAGCCCAGATCGCATCACTGAGGAAGACGTCCACCGCCACCTCTACACCGCCCACATGCCCGATCCCGACCTGCTCATCCGCACCTCCGGCGAAATGCGCATCTCCAACTACCTCCTCTGGCAGATCGCCTATGCCGAGATCTTCGTCACCGAGCGCTTCTGGCCCGACTTCCGCGGCCTGCATCTGCTCGAAGCCATTGCCGCCTACCAGCGCCGCGAGCGCCGCTACGGTGGCCTCGGTGAAGCCGAGCGCGAGGGCCTGGCCGAAGATGAAAACGCCGCCTCCGAAGCCCCCGAAGAAGCCCGCTCCTCCGCCCGCTGACCCGGGGCCACCCCTTTCGGCTGATAGCCACACCGGCCGCCCCTGCTATGAGAGTTGGAACATCTGTTTTTAGAGAAGCGGAGTCTCGAAATCCGCCACGAACTGTATTCCCGGAACATGCAGCCCCACCAGTTGCCGGTCCCCTGTCAAAAACATATCCACACCCGCCGCGGCGGCGCAGGCCAGGTGGATCGAGTCGGCAATCTTCAGCTTCCCCTCGCCTCGCAACTTGCTGAACGGCATCACCGCGCGTTCATCAAAGGGCAAGTATGAGAATCCCATCGCGTCCAAAGTGCTCTGGATCGTCGCTGCTTTGCTCGTGTCCGGCGATCGCACCGTACCGGCCAGCACCTCGCCCAGACCCAGGTAGCTGGTGCACAGCCAATCGCCACGCTCATACGCTCGTTGCAGCAGGTGCTGGGCCCGCGGCGCGTACGTGGCATGGTCCTCCAGCAGGTAAATGAACAACATACTGTCCCAGTACACGCGGCTCATCGCTGCCCGCCTGCTTGCGCTTTATCCTCATCCTCTGAGCGCACCCACCGCAAAAAACTTTCCCCTCCGCCGTGGGCCTGCATCTCCACGCTCAACAATCCTCGCAACCCCTCCACAAGCCGCCTGGCTCTTGCCTCGGGCGTCTCGCTTCGCTCCGCGGCACCGCCCACTGACTGCCCCGTCACCCGGTAATGAAACACCACCGTCGTACTCTGGCCCGATGGCGGCCCGTCGATTCCTTCCAACTCCAGCCCATAGTCCCGCAAAAACTTCCCCGCCCGCAGCGCCGAGCAGATCTGCGGATAGTTCCGCGCAGGAAATCCCGTCCCCTCCAGATCCCGCATCACATCCTTCACGGCTACTGAAAACGATGCCTTTCCCGCCCGTATCGCCGGATGCACATACTTGTCCACGGCAACTGACCGCACTTGGCTGCTCATTCCACTCGCCATCTTCCGCCCTCTTCCGTCGCCGGTTGCAGCAACTTGCTTCAGCATAAACTAAAATAAACACAAAAATAAATATAAATAATTTGCAAGGCAGTCGATTCTCCCCGTCCCGCGCCGCCGTTGCCGCAAGCCGCAGACACCCACCCTCCCCACTCGTGTATCCTCAACCTGAATGAAAAGAATCCTCACAGCGCTGGTCCTCATCCCGCTGGTCATTCTTCTGGTCTTCCTCGCTCCAGACTGGCTGGTTACGGTTGCCGTCGCCCTCGTCGCCATGCTGGCCGCCTGGGAATTCCTCTCGATTGCCCGCGCCACCGGCGCACAGCCGCCTCGCATCCCCACCCTCGTCGCCATTGCTATCCTCTACGCAGTCAGCCTCGGCTGGCCGGACACACTGCCCATCGCCTTCGGGGCGCTCTCCATCGCTCTGCTGGTCTTCCGCACATTCTCCGGGCCCGTCGAAACCATGTTGCCCGACGCCATTACCTCGGTCTTCACCCTCTTCTACACCGGCTCCACATTGCTCACCTTGCCCGCCCTGCGCGCCTCCGAAGAAGGCAAATCCCTCGTCCTCTTCCTCCTTTGCGCAGTCTGGGCAGGCGACATTACCGCCCTCTACGTCGGCAAGCAGATTGGCCGCCACAGGCTCGCTCCCACCATCAGCCCCAACAAGACATGGGAGGGCACCATCGGCTCCCTCGCCGGCAGCCTGCTGGTCACCGCACTCCTTTTCGTCCTCGCAGCGCAGCTCACCCGACGCGACATCCTGGTTCTCTCCTACCCCGGCCATCTCGCCTACTGGCTTCTCATGGCCTTCCTCGTCAACGTCGCAGCCCAGGTCGGCGATCTGGCTGAGTCCGCCCTCAAGCGCTCCGCCGGAGTCAAGGATTCCGGCACTCTGCTCCCCGGTCACGGTGGCGTGCTCGACCGCATCGACGCCCTGCTTCTCGCCGCGCCCATTCTCTGGTACGCCCAGGTCATTCAACACTTCTAGCGCGCTTGTGCTTGTGGCAACTCGCCTCAAGTCAACTACTTCAACGAAAGACTTCAAGCAAAAGGTTGCGGTTGAGATCTTGAAACATCTGGCCATCCTCGGTTCCACCGGCTCCATCGGGCAAAGCACCCTCTCCATCGTAGAGTCTTACCCCGACCGCTACTCCGTCACCACACTCGCCGCCGGACGCAACCTTGACTCCGCCTTCCACCAGGCTCTCCGCTGGCGTCCCCGCCTCATCTCCCTCGCCACCGAAGAGCTCGCCGCTCAGCTCGCCGCACGCCTCAAATCGGCTGGCGTCACCGGCGTTGAAGTCGTCTGGGGAACCCCCGGCACCGTCGCCTGCGCCACCCATCCGGAAGTCAATTTCGTCGTCTCCGCCATCGTTGGCGTCGCCGGTCTTGAGGCCACCCACGCCGCCATCCTCGCTGGAACCCCCATTGGGCTCGCCAATAAGGAGTGCATGGTCGCCGCCGGAGAAATCCTCACCCGCGACGCTCGGCTCCACAACGTACCGCTGTTGCCCATCGACTCCGAGCACAACGCCGTCCACCAATGCCTGCGCGTCGGCCAACCCCACGAGGTCAAGTTCGTCTGGCTCACCGCTTCCGGCGGGCCATTCCGTAAACTGCCCCTCGCGGACTTCGCCTCCATCACCCCGGACCAGGCCCTCAAACATCCCACCTGGGTCATGGGCCAGCGCATCACCATTGACTCGGCCACCATGCTCAACAAGGGACTGGAAGTCATCGAGGCCTGCCGCCTCTTCAACGTTCCCGCATCCCAGGTCAAGGTCACCGTCCATCCCCAGTCCACTGTCCACTCCCTGGTCGAGTACGTGGACGGCTCCATCCTCGCGCAAATCTCCGTCACCGACATGCGCCTGCCCATCCTCTACGCCCTCGCCTACCCCGAGCGCCCCGTCTCCAGCCTCACCTTCGATCTCTCCGCACTCTCCCACCTCGACTTCGAGCAGCCCGACTTCGAGCGCTTCCCCTGCCTCCGCCTCGCCTATGAGGCTGCCGACAAGGGCGGAGCACACGCCATCGCCCTCAATGCCGCCGATGAAATCGCCGTCGAAGCCTTTCTTGCCCGCAAAATATCCTTTCCAGGCATCCCGCGTACAATAGAGAAGGTACTGGAGCTGACCCCAGAGAGCCACCCGGAAACCATTGCCGGCGTTCTCACTGTCGATTCCCAGGCGCGTGAGCGGGCTCGCGAAGTCATTGCCGCGGCTCCTGTTCGCCTTTAGTCTCGGGCAGCTCCCCTTCGTCTCCATTGAGGTATTGCGCGCGCATTTATGCACACTGTCTACGAATTCCTGGTCTCCGTCTTCTCGTTTGTCATCGTCCTCGGCATCATGGTCATTGTCCATGAGTTCGGCCACTTTGCCGTAGCCAAGCTTTGCAAGGTCCGCATTGAGGCCTTTGCCGTCGGCTTTGGACCCCGCATCGTCGGCATCATCCGCGGTGGCACAGACTATCGCATCAACGCCCTCCCCTTTGGCGGTTACGTCAAAATGGCCGGCGAACTCCCCGGCGAAGAAGTTTCCGATGACCCCGGTGACTTCCAGAACCATCCCCGCTGGCAGCGCATCCTCATCGGTCTCGGCGGCCCGACCGCCAACTTCATCCTGGCCTTCGCCCTCATGGCCGGCTTCTACATGCTCCACAATGAGGTCCCCAACTACCTCTCCCAGCCCGCCGTCCTCGACTGGGTTCCGCCCACCACCGATGCCGCCACGGCCGGACTCAAAGACGGCGACAAAATCGTCCGCTTCGCCGGCAAGCAGAACCCCAGCTGGGACTCCATCAGCGCGCTCATCCAGGGACACATCAATCAGGCCATCCCCGTCGTCGTTGACCGTAACGGACAGCAGGTCGCCTCCAGCTTCCTCTTCCACGACGAATCCGGCGGCACCCACCCCGACATCGCAAGCATCGGACTGCTCCCCAATGAGCAGCCCACCCCCATCACCGTCGACCAGGTCTCACCCGGAACCCCTGCCGCCCGCGCCGGCATCCTGCGCGGTGACCAGTTCCTCTCCGTCGACGGCCACGTCTTCCATGGCCTCTCGTCCATGATCGACTACCTCCAGTTCGGCAAGGGTGCGCCCATAAACATCTCCGTCCTGCGCAACGGAACAGTACTCCCCGTCGACATCACGCCCGTCAAAATGGACCAGCCTAAAGAAGGCTCGGCATATCGCATCGGCTTCACCGTCGTCCCGCCCCCCAGCCACATTGAGCAGATGGCCTTCGCTCCTGCACTGGCCGCGTCCTTCCAGTTCAACCAGGAGCAGTCCACCCTCATCCTCAACGTCCTCAAGAGCCTCTTCGGCCACCGCATGAAGATGGATAGCCTCTCCGGGCCCATCGGCATCGCCCAGCAAACCGGGCAGGCCGCCGAAAGCCACGACCTCGGCTACATCATCAAGCTGATGACCATGATCAGCATCAACCTCGGCATCCTCAACCTGCTCCCCTTCCCCATCCTCGACGGCGGACTCATCCTCTTCCTGCTCATCGAGAGCGCCATCCGGCGCGACGTCAACATGGCCATCAAGGAGCGCGTCTACCAGGCTGCCTTCATCCTCATCATCCTCTTTGCCGTCTACATCAGCGTCAACGACATCACCAAGATCGCCTTTACTCACTAGAGCCGGCAAAAAGGAAAGACCCTCATGGACTCCACCACCGAACTGCGCGTCCGCTATGCGGAAACCGACCAGATGGGCGTCGTCTACTACGCCAACTACCTCGTCTGGTTTGAGGTAGGCCGCGTGGAGTTCATGCGTTCGCTCGGCTTCGACTACCGCCAGATGGAAGTCGAAGACGGCTGCATCCTCCCCGTCGTCGAGGCCACTTGCCGCTACAAGGCCCCGGCCCGCTACGACGACCTCATCCAGATCGAAGCCGGCCCCATCCTCCTGCGCGGCTCCCTGCTCAAGTTCAGCTACCGTGTCTTCCGCGCCGCCGTAGGAGGCGACAACCGCCAGCTCCTCGCCGAGGGCGAAACCGTGCACATCGTCTGCGACGCCAGCATGCAGAAGTGCCTCATGCCCGAGCGCTACGCCGCCCCCATCCGCACCGCCATCCGCATCACCGACCAGGACGAACAAGGCGAAATGTAGCCACCGCCGCATCGAGCAACCCGTCCCGCCAGCGCCCGTGCCTCTTGACTCCCCTTGCGGGCAGCGGCGCGGATCAACCCTACCAGCACCATCCCGCGAACCCGCTGCCTCCGTTCAACCAAGGCCTCTCTTCATTCACCGCAAGCCGAAGGCCCCGCTTTTTGGGGCAACTCCCAACTTCAAATTTCCGTAAGCTACCTTTCGGAGGGATCGTATGCGCTTCCCCATACCTGTCTCTGCCCTGGCATGGATGCTCCCCGTGTGCCTTGCCTCGGGCCTCGCCGCTCAATCTGCCAACGCTCCTCTGCCCGACCCCGAAAAGCTTCTGCAGCGCGCCTTCGCCAACGAGAAAAAACTCGCCGATGAGCAGGAGCGCTACGAGTGCCGTGTCACCTCCGATGCCGCCTTGCTCGACAAAACCGGCAAAGTCAAGGAGGATACCCTCGAAGTCAAAGACCAGTTCCACGTCAATGGCCTGCAGATCGAGCGCACCCTCTCTCGCAACGGTAAAGACCTCTCTTCCGATGCAACACGCAAAGAGGATGAGCGCGTGATGAAGGAGACGGTGAAGTACAGCGACAAGGCGAAAGCCGAGAAGGAGTCGGCCAAAGACCAGCAGGACGCAATCGACATGATGTCAGCCATGATGCTCACCCACGGCCACCGAGAGACGGTCAATGGCCGCAGCGTCCTCTTCTACGACATCGTGGCCAACCCGCAATTCCAGGCTAAGAACATGACTCAGCGCTTCGCCTCGGTCATGCAAGGCAAAATCTCGCTCGACGAGCCAACCGGCGAAGTAATCGACCTCATATCCGGTCGGTGAAGGACCTGAAGATCGCCGGAGGCGTCGTCGCCTCGCTCCACAAGGGATTCTGGCTCCACATCCACTCGACACCCCAACCCGACGGGGTCTGGCTCAACGACCAGTCGGAAGGCACCGGAGACGCGCGCGCACTGCTCTTCTTCCACCCGTACTTCCACTTCAAGGAAGTGACCGACAACTGCCGCCTGTACACAGCCACAGCCAACGAGACCGGCAAAGCGAAAGTGGTCAAGCAGTAAATGTCGCAAAGGCGAGGCCCCGCCTTTCGCCAGCCTCTTACAGCACCGCTGTCCGCCCCGTCACATTCTCCCGCAAAAACCGCACCACAGCCTCCAGCGGCGTTCCCGGCCCAAACACCCGCGCCACACCCGCCGCTTCCAGCCCCGGCACATCCGCCTCAGGAATCGTCCCGCCCAGCACCACCAGAATCTCCCCGGCCCCCTGCTCCCGCAGCAGCCCAATCACCCGCGGCACCAGGCTGTTGTGCGCCCCGCTCAGGATGCTCAACCCAATGCAGTCCACATCCTCGTCAATCGCCGCCCGCACAATCGACTCCGGTGTCTTCCGGAGCCCGGTATACAGCACCTCCATGCCCGCATCGCGCAACGCATGGGCAATCACCTTCGCCCCCCGGTCATGCCCATCCAGCCCAGCCTTGGCCACCAGCACGCGTATCGGTCGAGTTGAAGAGATTCCGCTCATCGCCCAAACCCTAGCACAACCGCCCAGGGGCAGGGAACTCGCCTACATCACCTCCGGCGCCTCAATCCCCAGCCACGCCAGCACCGCAACCAGCTCCCGCAGCGCCACCGCCGCCGTCGCCAGCAGCAACTGCTTCCGCCCCGCGTCTTCCTCGGTCAAAATATGGTGCTTGTGGTAGAAGTTGTTGAACTCCTGCGCCAGTTGAAACACATGCCGAGCCACCAGCGCCGGCCTGCCCTTGCCGCAAGGGCGGAGGCGGGGAAAGGGCCCCACTTTTGTGCCGGCTTGATGGATGGGTAGCCCGTCAAGAGTGCTTCAAGGGTGGAACGTACGGCCTTTACCGTTAGAGTTCAGCGGCGTATTATCTTCCAAATGTCAAAGAACGGAATCGCTTCGGTTTTACTGGTAGCGCTCTTGCTTATCGTGGTCATTTGCTGGTCATCCCTGAAGCGTGACCAAGGTGATTCAACGCCTAGCACATCGGAAAAAACGGCTCCGTCCCCCACCCCTTTGGCGGGGGCGTTACCCGGAGGTGTATCTCCGCCGCCTAAATTCAGAGTTTTCAAACAGAGCAGCGAGCAATCAACCTCTGTCGTTGTGGCTGAAAGCACAACGGCTGAGCAGCTTCGAAACCTTCTTTGGTACTTCCGGCAGAAGGTTCGCTCGGGTGATTTCAAAGGAATCGGCCTAACAGTGCCCACTTCGGTCAATTTTGGGAAGAAGAACTGGGACTCTGGGCTAATTGCTGTCTACAAAGGCACCAAATGCGCGAATGAGGAATACCAAACAAAAGGACTCGGGCCGTGTGGCTCTGGAGACCATTCGGCAGCAACCTACCAGTGGGGGATTGACCGCGTGGTAGATCATGACAGCGCCCTCTTGACCTCGCCTAACGGTGATCTCGCAGTTGTATTTGATTACAAGGATGGGTGGCAGCCCCCTCCCGACGTACAGGCCAGGCTCCAATCGGAGCGGGACCAGCAGCAGGCGGAAGTGGGCAGACATAAAGTCGAGGAGGAAATCTTCGCAAAAGAGTTGCAGCAAAGAGTGACAGGTCTTGGCTTTCATATGGATGTTTTCCCAGGCTCGGAGCCAGACGAACTGGTGATCAATTCCGATTTATTCGACGATGACAGTGGGCGGGTTCAGTTCCTATCCGGGGTGCTGCCCAACTGGCGCAAAGACCTATGCCGAGTGGGCTACAGGTCTGTTCTACTGAAGAACCGAATATTCTCGGAAGGGAACGGCTACCTGATTGGATGTAATTGAGGGAAGAACTCACACATCTCCAGTCAAAAAAGAGTGCAGGCCAGACCAACACCACTCTTCGGAGGGTGGTGTGCCTTTCAGCCCCGATTCCATGGGTTCCTATTGGGCTGAAGCCCTACATCACCTCCGGCGCCTCAATCCCCAGCCACGCCAGCACCGCCACCAGCTCCCGCAGAGCCACCGCCGCCGTCGCCAGCAGCAACTGCTTCCGCCCCGCGTCTTCCTCGGTCAAAATATGGTGCTTGTGGTAGAAGTTGTTGAACTCCTGCGCCAGTTGAAACACATGCCGCGCTACCAGCGCCGGCTCGGAAGCCGCAATCGCCTGCTCCAGCACAAATCCCCGCTTCGCCGCACGCAGCCAAAGCCCCCATATCTCGTCCGCACTCTCCAGCAGCGCCAGCCCCGACGGCCCTAACTCCGCTAGCTCCGCCAGCACCGCTTCGGGGCTCGTCCCCGCTTTCCGGAAGATATTCCGAGCCCGCACAATCGCGTACTGCACATACGGCCCGGTCTCGCCCTCAAAGCTCAGCGCATCCTTGAAGTCAAACGCAATCACCGAGTTTCGCGTGTACTTCAGCATGAAGTACCGCAGCGCCCCGATCGCCACCTGCTCCGCCACCCGCTGCCGGTCCGCTTCCGACCGCTCCGGCTGGCGCGCGTCCGTTTCCTTCCGCGTCGCCGCAATCAGCTTGTCGATCAGGTCGTCGGCCTTCACGCCAAACCCCTTGCGCCCGCTCACCTCAATGTACGGCCGCGCCAGGTCCTCGGCCGGCACATCGTAGCCCAGCTCCACCGCGCAACGCGGCGTCAGCGCCACCATCTCATAGCTGAAGTGCGTATACCGGTCCGCCTCCGCCGTGTGTCCCATGCCCCTCAGTGCCTGAATCACATTGGCCTGCGGATCGCTCTGCCGCGCGTCAATCACGTTGTAAATCGCCGTCGCCCCGCCAAATTGCGGATGCTGCTCCGCACCCTTGACCGCCGAGATCCAGCACGTGTGGCTCGGATACTCAAAGAACGGCAGATACCCAAAATCCCGCCCCAGCAGCCCAAACTTCCACAGGTGATAGGCAATGTCCTTGCCCACATACGTCACCGTGCCGTTTGACCGCACAATCACCTTGGCGTCCTCGTCCGTCGCGCCCTCGGTCGTCTCCGCGCCCGGCCGCGTCATCACCCAGCACCCGGTGTTCTTGCCTTCCGTCTCGAAGTACAACACCCCCGTCGACTTCAGCAGCTCAAAGGCCAGCGCCCAGAAGTTCAGGTGCAATATCTCGCTCTCCCGAGGCAAAAAGTCGTAGGTAATCCCCAGCCGCTGCATCGTCTCCAGGTGCCGCCTCAGCACCGCCGTCGATATCAGCTCGGCCACCGCCGCCGTCTCGTTGCCCCCGTGCTCAATCTCGTGCAGCGTGGCGTAGCGCAGCGCCTTGCGCGCCTTCTGTTCCTCTTCCGTGCCCGTGCCGTACCACTGCGAAACCTTCGCGTACACATCCCAGCACATGAAGTCGAACCGCTTGTCCCCCTCCGCGCCCTCGGCCGCCGTAATCAGCGTGCGCACTTCGTCCAGCGTGCGGCTCTCCAAATGCACAAAACCCACCACCACGTCGGCCACCTGCACGCCTGTATTGTCGATGTAGTTCTGCACATCCACCTGCTGCCCGGTGGCCTGCAGCAGCCGAACAAACGTGTCCCCGAGAATCGCGTTGCGCAGATGCCCAATGTGCGCTGCCTTGTTCGGATTGATGCTGGTGTGCTCCACCAGCACATGCCCCGCCGTCTTGCGGCCAATATCCTCGCTCGCAGCAATCCGCCCGCTCAGGGCAGCCCGGCTCAGCCGCGCATTGATGTACCCCGCCCCGGCAACCTCAAAGCCCGCAAAGTCCCCCGTCAGCGTCGCCGCCAGCTCCCCGGCCAGCTCCGTCGCAATCATCTTCGGAGCCTTGCGCAGCTTCCGCGCCAGCTCAAAGGCGATCGGAAGCGCAAACTCACCCATCTTCAAATCCGGCGGCTGCTCAATGGCGATCCCGCCAAGCTCCAGCTCGTACTTCGTCTTGATCACGTCGCGAACCCGCGCCAGCAGGCGTTGTTGCAGTTCCAGATACACAGGCAGTCCTTTGCGAAAAACCCTTGTTTTTCTCTTCGATTTCAGCTCGGTTACCACCCAATTTTACCAGAGCGCCAACTTGCACATGTCCTCGCCAACACCCGCTTCCCACCCATCGGTTAAGATGATGAAAGCGCCCAGAGTCGCCAGCACTTGCCTGTCCGACGGCGCATGAGACCACCCAAAACATCATGTCCAGCGCCTCCAACTCGTTCTACATCACCACCCCCATCTACTACGTCAACGCGCGCCCGCACCTCGGCCACGCTTACTCCACCATCGTCTGCGATGCCATCGCCCGCAGCAAGCGCTCGCAGGGCATCGACACCTGGTTCCTCACCGGAACCGACGAGCACGGCCAGAAGATCGAGCGCTCCGCCAAGCTCGCCGACCGCACCCCCGCCGACTTCGCCGCCGCCATCTCCAACGAGTTCCGCACCCTCTGGACCAAACTCGGCCTCACCCCCGACGACTTTATCCGCACCACCGAAGACCGCCATAAGCGCGGCGTCCAGAAGCTCTTCGCGGCCCTCCGCGACCGCGGCTACATCTACAAGGGCCGCTATACCGGCCAGTATTGCGTCTCCGACGAACTCTACGTCGATGCGCCTCCGGGCTCCCCCTGCCCCGACTGCGGCCGCCCCACCGAGACCGTCTCGGAAGAAAACTACTTCTTCAAGCTCTCCGCATTTGAGCGCCCACTGCTGGAGTTCTACGCTGCGCATCCGGAGTTCATCCAGCCCGAAGCCCGCCGTAACGAGGTCATCGCCTTCGTCCGCGGAGGCCTCAAGGATCTCTCCGTCAGCCGCACCAGTTTTAGCTGGGGAATCCCCGTACCCGACGACGAAAAGCACGTCGTCTACGTCTGGATGGACGCACTCGCCAACTACATTACCGCCCTCGGCTACGGCTCCGACGACCCCGCCGAAAAGGCACGCTTTGAAAAGTTCTGGCCCGCCAGCGTCCACCTCGTCGGCAAGGAAATCATCCGCTTCCACTGCGTCTACTGGCCGGCCTTCCTCATGGCCGCCGGGCTGCCCTTGCCCAAGTCGGTCGTCGCCAACGGCTGGCTGCTCTTCGACAAGAGCAAGATGAGCAAGTCCCTCGGCAACATCGTCCGCGCGGAAACCGTCCTCGAAGTCCTCGGCGCCGATGCGCTTCGCTACTTCCTGCTGCGCGAAATCAGCTTCGGCCACGACGGCAACTTCACCTTTGAGGCCCTCGTCCAGCGCTACAACGCAGATCTCGCCAACGGCTACGGCAACCTCGTCAGCCGCGTCGTCAACATGGTCCACAAGTACTTCGCCGGCACCGTGCCCGCCGCGGGCACTCTCGGCCAGCCTGAACTCGCGCTCCAGGCCACCGCGACAGACACCATCGACGCCTTCGGCCCGCAGTTCGCCGCCTACGACTTCGCCCGCGCCCTCGAAACCCTCTGGGCCCTCGTCGCCGCCGTCGATGGGTATCTGACTGCCCAGGCCCCCTGGAAGAAGCCCGCCGACGTCTCCGAAGACGCCCACCAGCTCACCCAGGCCCGTGTCCTGGCCACAGCCGCCGAGGCCATCCGCATCATCACCGCTCTCGCCTATCCCATCCTCCCCGAGTCCACCGCCAAGGTCTGGCGTCAGCTCGGCCTGGGAGAAATTGACTCCGCCGCCTCCAGCGGCCAGCTCACCAACCTCGCCTGGGCGAGCCTCGCCGGTACCGCGTTCACTGCGCCCGCGCCGCTCTTCCCCCGCGCCGAAAAGGACGCAATCGACCGTATGACCAATCTCGAAAACGAAAACAACCTCTCCGCCGTAGCCGCCGTCAGCGGTGTCCCTGCCCCCGAAGCCGTCGCCGTTCCCGTCGCAGCCCCAGCCCCTGTCGCGGAAGCCGCCGCCCCGGCCGCCCCCATCGAAGGCATCGCCCAGATCGGCATCGACGACTTCACTAAGGTCGAGCTCCGCGTCGCCCAGATACTCGTCGCCGAGCGCGTCCCCAAGGCCGACAAGCTCCTCCGCCTCGAAGTCGACCTCGGCTACGAAAAGCGCCAGATCTGCGCCGGCATCGCCCAGTATTACCAGCCGGAAGCGCTCGTCGGCCGCAAGGTCGTCATCGTCGCCAACCTCGCTCCCCGCAAACTGCGCGGCCTGGAGTCTAACGGCATGGTCCTCGCTGCCTCAGTCGGCGAACACGGCGTGCCCGTCCTCGCCGGCTTCCTTGAAGACGTCCCCAACGGCGCTCGCCTCAAGTAACACCCCGGCGGGGCAGGGAAGCTCCGCCGCCTCTCTTCCCTGGGAGGTCACCATGGCTCTCGAACTTCGCGGCCTCTGCCCGCTGCTCCAGGTCTACGACATGCCCACCTCGGTCCGCTTCTACTGCCACCTGCTGGGCTTTGAAATCATCTCCCACGCCCCCTTCTATGCCCCCGGCCAATTCCACTGGTGCTGGCTGCGTCGCGGCGACATCGAGCTCATGCTCAACACAGCCTACGACGAAGGCGAACGCCCCCCCTCACCGGACCCGGCACGCATCGCCGCCCACAGTGATACCTGCCTCTACCTCGCCTGCCTAGATGTCGACGCGGCCTGGCAACATCTCACCGCCCTCGGCCTCCAAATCGAGCCCCCCAACACCGCTCACTACGGCATGCGCCAGCTATTCCTCAAAGACCCAGACGGCTTCGGCTTCTGTTTCCAGTGGAAAGCCTGATTCCCGTCGCCCAGCCGCTCGCCAATCTATACACATAAATCATGCTATCCTTACACGTTAAAACGGCAGTTTCAGTCCAGCGGAGGCCTACCTATGCGCACCAACATCGACATCGACGACAAGCTCATGCGCCAGGCCATGGCCGCCACCGGCGCAACCACCAAGAAGGCAGCCGTGGAAGCTGCCCTTCGCCTCATACTCTATACCAAGGGTCAGGAAGAATTTCTCAGCCTCTTCGGACAGGTCCCCTGCGAAGACGTCGATCCCGCCCAAATCGACCGAAAGTCGCCCAGCGAAGTTCGCGGAGGCTCCATTCATTCCGAGCCTGCCGCGCTCATCGGAGCCTGAGGCCTGGTCATGGTCGTCGCCGATTCCTCCGTCCTCATTGAGTACCTCAATGGAAATACCACCCCCCAGGTCATCTGGATGCAACAGGCGGGCCACGCTCAGCGCATTGCCATCACCTCGCTCATCTTCTGTGAGGTCCTGCGAGGCGTACGGAATCATCGGGATCTGGCCCGGGTTCGAAGCGCCCTCAGCGGGTTCCACATCTTTGAGAATGTCGACACCGAACTGGCAATCGCCGCAGCCCAGAACTTCCGCCACCTCCGCTCCCTCGGCATCACGGTGCGCGGCACCATGGACTGCCTCAACGCCACCTTCTGCCTGCGCCAGGGCCACATCCTGCTCCACAACAACCGCGACTTCGACGCCTTTGAGCAGCACCTCGACCTCCGTGTCGTCCATCCCGCCGAGCCCCAACGCCCGTAACCACCTTTGGAGACTCAGACCTTGCTCATCGATTCCCACGCACACCTCGACAGCGACCGCTACACCGGCGAACTCCCCGCCATCCTCGCCCGTGCCCACTCCGCTGGCATCGGCGGCATCCTCGCCATCGGCATCGGCGAGCGCCCATCTGAAATGCACCAGGCCCTCGACATCTGCCGCCAGTTCAACGGTCAGCCCGGTCTGCCCCAGCTCTGGGCCTCGGCCGGCATCTATCCCCACTACACCCACGAGGCAGATGACGCCGCCTACGCCAGCCTCGACCACCTCCTCCAGCAGCCCGAAGTCATCGCCTGCGGCGAAATCGGCCTCGACTACTACCACCAGGGCTCGCCCCACCCCGTCCAGCAACTCGGCTTCATCCGCCAAATGGAGCTCGCCCGTGCCCGCAAGCGCCCCATCCTCATCCACTGCCGCCCTGCGGAAAACAGCAACGCCTGCTGGGACGATTGCCTCGACCTGCTCACCCGCCACTGGGGTCCCACCGGCATTGGCGGCATTCTCCATTGCTTCTCCGGGGAACTCGAACACGCCCAGCGCGCCATCGACCTCGGCTTCCTCATCAGCTTCGCCGGCCACGTCACCTACCCCAAGTCGCAATCCCTCCGCGACATCGCCGCCCAGTTGCCCATCGACAGCATCGTCGTCGAAACCGACGCGCCCTTCCTCGCACCCATCCCCAACCGCGGTCTGCGCAACGAATCGGCCTTCGTTGCCCAAACCGCCGCCTTCGTCGCCCAGCTTCGCGGCCTCCCAACCGATGAATTTGCCGCCCTCACCACGAAAAACTTCCATACTCTGTTTCCATCTGCCCCGAACGTGGGACACTGGTTCAAGTGACATCGTTCGGCCCTCCGGTAGCACGATCGCCCCTCGGGGCGCGCAAGCTTCCCACCGCCGACCCTGCCGATACCCCCAAAGGAACGACATATGGCGCAGGACAATTCGTTTGACATCGTCAGCAAGGTAGACATTCAGGAAGTTCGCAACGCTATCGACCAGGCCGTCAAGGAAATCAAGGCCCGCTTCGACCTCAAGGACTCAAAGTCCGAAGTCACGCTCGAAGGCAGTGACGCCATCCAGCTCGCTTCCGCCGACGAGTACAAGCTCGAAGCTGTCAAGGAAATCCTCGGCCAAAAGCTCGTCAAGCGTGGCGTCTCCCTCAAAAACGTCAGCTATGGCAAGCTCGAAGAGGCCATGGGCAAAAGCGTTCGCCAGAAAATCACCCTCCAGCAGGGCGTCCCTGTCGAAAAAGCAAAAGACATCGTCCGCATCGTCAAGGACTCCAAGCTCAAAGTCCAGGCCACCATCCAGGGCGACTCGGTCCGCATCAGCGGCAAAGACCGCGACTCCCTCCAGTCCGTCATCGCGCTGTTGCGCGGCAAGGACCTCGGCCTCGACCTCCAGTTCACCAATTACCGCACCAACTAGCCACGCAACATCTCGCGGCATTCCCCTTACGGGCCGGCAACTGTCACCACTGCCCGGCCCTGTATCATCAATGAATCAGCACCACTCTGGAAAGCGCAGGATCATCGAACCCTTGAGCACACTGGCGATAGCGACGGCACGTGAAGTCTTCGACCTCCTGCGCGACGATCTTGTGGCGATTGAGGCGGAGCTCGGCCGCGATGCCGTCTCCAGCGTCCAAACCATCACCCAGATCGCCGAATATCTCCGCGGCGGCGGCGGCAAGCGTATTCGCCCCTCGCTGCTCCTGCTAGCCGCTAAATCCCTCGGATACAACAGCCCCGGCATGATCCGCCTCGGCGCAGTCGTCGAGCTGGTGCACACCGCCACCCTGGTCCACGACGACATCATTGACGGTGCCGATACCCGTCGCGGACGCCCCTCCGCCAACACCACCTGGGGCAACGAAAAGTGCGTCCTCGCCGGAGACTGGCTCTACATGCAGGCCTTCCACCTCGCCCTCGAAGAGCGCAACTTCAAGGTCCTCGACCTGCTCATCGGCCTCACCCAGCAAATGGTTGAGGGCGAACTCCTCCAGATCCAGAAGCTAGGCCGCGCCGTCTCCGAAGCCGAATACTACGACCTCATCTTCCGCAAAACCGCCTGCCTCTTCTCCGTCTCCATGCAGCTAGGCGCAGCCTTGGCCGGCGCAGAACCGGCGCAGGAAGAAGCCCTCGCCCGCTACGGCCGCGCCGTCGGCCTCGCCTTCCAGATCGTCGATGACGTCCTCGACCTCACCGCTACGGAAGAAGTTCTCGGCAAGCCCGTCGCCAGCGACCTCCGCGAAGGCAAAACCACCCTGCCCGTCATCCACTCCATGGATCACGGCACCGCAGCCGACCGCGACCTCATCCGACAGGTCCTCGACGACGGCGGCTTTGACCGCGCCTCCCGCGAGCAAATCCAGGAAATCCTCCACCGCAACGGCTCCGTTGAGTACGCCATGGCCGCCGCCGATCGCTACGCCGAGCAAGCCCGCAAAGCCCTCAAATCCATTGAGGACTCCGAGTATAAGCGCGCTCTCCTCTGGCTGACAGACTTCGTCGTCGCCCGCGATAAGTAAGCCAAGTAAGCCGGGCAGCCTACTCTGCCTCCACTCCATCCTCCGGAATCAGCACCTTCAGCACGCCCAGCCCCGCCGCGGCAATCGGCGCGGCCAGCGCCACGCCCACCGGCCCGGCAATGGCCGCCAGCACCAGCTGCATCGTCAGCGTCAGAGCTGGCGGCAGGCGAACAATCTTCCGCTCCAGCATCGGCGTCACCAGGTACCCCTCCAGCGCAAACACCACCGCAAATACGCCCACCGTCAGCAGCCCAGTCATGGGACTGATCGCCAGCGCCAGCAGCAGCGCAGGAAGGGCGGCAATCAGCGGCCCCACATTCGGAATAAACGTCAGGCACCCGGCAATCAGCCCCAGACTCCCCGCCAGCGGAACCCCCACCATCGCCAGCCCCAGCGAAATCAGCACCCCCACCATGCTCATCGAAATCAGCTTGGCCAGCACCCACCAGCGCAGAATCTGCGCCACGCTCGTCGCGCATTTGTCCAGCTTCTCCCGGTGCTGCGATGGCACCAGCCGCTTCAGCCCGCCGTAGTAAGCTCCCGGCTCAATCGCAAAGTACAAGCTCAGGCTCAGCACAATCACCAGCCCCGCCAGCACCGTCGCCGAGCTCACCACAATGCCGCCAATCTGGCTGAACGCATAGCTCAGGCCCTTGGAAACCTGGTCCGGATCCGGCGTCTGCTTCAGCAGCCACAATCCCCAACTGTGGTAGCGCAACTCCATCAGCAACTGCCGCGCTGCTGCCGGCAACTGCGTCCCAAGCTGCTGAAACTGCACCGCAAAATTCGGCCCCTGCGCCCAAATCGCCACACCCACCAGCAACGTCACCGCCGCCAGAAACAGCCCAAGCGCAAGCCCCGTGCGTATCCGCATGCGCGCGCCCAGGTATTCCGCCACCGCCGTCAGCAGCACGGCTCCAATGACCGCGGCAAACAGCAGCAGAAAAATCACCCGCCCAATCCACAACACCGTCAGGCCCAGCCCCAGCGCCGTCGCCAGCAACAGCACAAAGATTACTCGCCCGCGAAACTCCCGGTTCGTTGACATCCCGCTCCTCGGTAACTCCCTGAGTGTACACGCGCTCCGCTACCCTCGCAGCCCCTTCCCGCACCTCCGGCAGATTTTCCGCGCCCTCCCCGCCCACCGTTTGCTACACTCCCCCAAACAGTCAAACCGGGTTCCCACCCACAGGAGATTTCGCTTGCGCCTCTCCGCTTCTCCAGTCCTTGCCTTGCTCTCCGCCCTCCTCGCCGTCACCCTGCCCGCTCAAACCCCCACGCGAACCCTCCTCCGCGCCGCACATCTCCTCGATGTCCACACCGGCAAGCTCCTCGACGCACAGACCATCGTCGTCTCCGGCGACAAAATCCTCTCCATCGCCCCCACCGCGCAAACCCCCGCAGCCCCCGGCGACACTGTCGTCGACCTCGGCCAGCTCACCCTCCTGCCCGGCCTCATCGACGTCCACACTCACATGACCATGGACACCGACTTCGACCCCTACCACGCCCTCACCTTTACCGATGGCAAGGCCGCCATCACCGGCGTCGTCAATGCCAAAGCCACCCTCCTCGCCGGCTTCACCACCGTCCGCAACGTCGGCGCGGACGACTACATCGATGTCGACCTCCGCGACTCCATTGACTCCGGCCTCGTCCCCGGCCCGCACATGCAGGTCTCCGGCCCCGCGCTCGGCATCACCGGCGGCCACTGCGACGACAACCTGCTCCCCTTCAGCTACCACATCGTTGGAGACGGCGTAGCCGACGGCATCGCCCAAGTCCAGCAAAAGGTCCGCCAAAACATCAAGTACGGCGCCGACGTCATCAAAATCTGCGCCACCGGCGGCGTCCTCTCCAAGGGTGACGACCTCCAGGCCTCGCAGTACACCCTCGAAGAAATGAAAGCCATCGTTGCCGATGCCCATCGCCTCGGCCGCAAGGTCGCCGCCCACGCCCACGGCGCACAGGGCATCGCCTGGGCCGCAGAGGCCGGCGTCGACTCCATCGAGCACGGCTCCTTCATCAACGACGAGGGCATCGCCGTCATGAAAAAGAACGGCACCTACCTCGTCCCCACCCTATACCTCGAAGACTGGATCATCGAAAACGGCCACCTCCCCGTCTTCTTCCAGCAGAAGATGAAAGACGCCATCGCCGTCGCCAAGCCCAACATCCGTCGCGCCTACCAGGCCGGCGTCAAAATCGCCCTCGGCACCGACGCCGCCGTCTATCCCCACGGCCTCAACGGACACGAACTCGAAGTCTACGTCCGCGACCTCGGCATGACCCCCCTCGCCGCCCTCCAGTCCGCCACCCTCAACGCCGCCGACCTCATGGGATGGACCGCCAAAACCGGCTCCCTCGACCCAGGAAAATGGGCCGACATCATCGCAGTAGACGGCAACCCCCTCACCGACATCAAGCTGCTCCAAAACGTAAAATTCGTAATGAAATCCGGCATCGTCTACAAAGGCGCAGCAGGGAAGTAGCCGCCGTTCATACCGGAGAAGCGGCACTTGTGCCCAATTGAAAAGTGTCGCGCAACAGGCTACAGTCGGGCAGATGAAACTGCGCGGCTTCGTGCACAAGGGCTTGAAAAAGCTCTACGAAGAGGACATCACAAGGGCCGTTCCGCCGAAAACGGTCGATAAGCTCAGCAAGATGCTTGCATTCTTAACCGAAATGGACGACGCCGAGGAGCTGTACTCTCTCCCGTCGTGCAAAGCCCATCCACTCACAGGCGACCCCAAGGGCCGTTGGAGCCTGAGCGTCACCGGTAACCTGCGCCTGACCTTCCGTATCCACCACATTGAGCGCGAAATCCTCGATGTGAACTTAGAGGACTGCCAATCGCCCAGGAGGACGCCCCCATGCCCATGAAGAACCCTCCCCACCCGGGAGATTTCATCCGCACCGAGATCATCGACCCGGCCGGCCTCACCGTCACAGCCGCTGCTGCCGCCCTCCAGGTCTCGCGACCCGCGCTCTCAAGCCTGCTTAACAGCTAGGCCGCGCTCTCCGGCGACATGGCTCTCCGCATCGAAAAGGCCTTCGGCGTCCGCATGGACACCCTCATGCGCATGCAATCCGCCTACGACATCGCACAAACCCGCATGCGCGAAAACCAGATCCACGTCGCCCGCATCGTCCCCGCCGCCCCGTAACCCGCACACAACCGTCCCATCCGAAGCTCATGCGCCTCAAATAGCCCAACCCGACCCGCGAAGACTTCCTGAAAGAGCTGGAAGGCAGACCGCAAGGCACCTCCTCGCCCGGCGCTACTGGAAATAGCAGCCAGGTCTTCCCAATATTCTGGATTGGCTCTCCCGACGACCCTATGGTTCAACGCATCGGCAATGGAGTAATCGGTGGATTTTTTATGCTCATGGGTTCTTTTTCTTTCCTCCTGCCAAAAGATCGCCAAAGCATCTTCAGCGGCGTAATCGCGATTCTTAGCTTTCTCCTCGGAGGCCGGCTTTTCCTCAACGCCTTCAAACGCCACCCGAAGCCGCCCAAAGAGTAAGCCCCACACCTCAGCCGAGATGCGAGGCCTGTTTTTCTACCTTCGTGGCGGCCTTAGTAGCTCCGCACCCACTCCAATATGCTCCGCACAGCCACCCCGCTAGGCCCCTTCGCAACCCAAGCCTTGTTCTCCTCCTGCCACGCCACAACGGCAATATCCAGGTGGATCCAGGGCGTATCCCCGGCAAACACATCCAGGAACTCGGCCGCCGGACTGGCCCCGCCCAGCCCTCCGCCTGTGTCCTTGATATTGGCTTATCGCTCTTGATCGGCTCGGCGTACTCGTCACCCAAGGGCAACCCCCACTTTCTGCATATTCCCGTCACGTGCAATAGTGGCCAGACAAATCCCGAATTTAACTCTATTTCTTTGGATATGCTGACAAACGTATTCTCGGTCCGTCGAGCTCTCGAGAATGACGAGCTGGAGCCGTGCTTCCAACCTGTCGTGGAACTTCATACAGGGAAGCTGTCAGGATTTGAAATCCTGGCGCGATGGAAGCACCCTCAGCATGGTCTTGTTTTGCCCCAAAACTTCATTCCTCTGGCGGAACAGGACGGACTGGTAGGGCTCCTCATGGAGCAAATACTTCGCAAGGCTTTCCGGTCCTCCTCGGCCATCCCCGCGCCTATCATGCTGGCAGTCAACGTATCCCCAAGCCAGCTCCACGATCTGAGCCTTCCCAGCAAGATTCATGAAGCAGCGGAACAGGGTGGGTTCCCGCTGGATCGGCTAGCCATCGAGATTACCGAAAGCGGGCTGATTGGCAACCTGGAAGCGGCGCGGAAGATCATGCGCGAATTGAAAACCTATGGTTGCAAGCTCGCATTGGATGACTTCGGGACCGGGTATTCGAGCCTGCGGCATCTTGAAGCGCTCCCCTTCGATGTGCTGAAAGTCGATAGAAGTTTTGTCAGCTCCATGACAGAGAGACGTGAGAGCCGGAAGATTGTGGCAGCTGTAATTGGACTGGGGCACACCCTCAATCTCCAAACCATTGCCGAGGGCGTCGAGACAGAGGAGCAGGTCGAGATGTTACTGTGCCTCGAATGTCAGATGGGGCAGGGATGGCTCTACGGCAGGCCATTTACGGCGGACCAGATACCGAACATAATCGCTGCTCCACCGCGTTTGCCGCGATCGCATGTCTCCTTGATTGAGGCGGACTCGTCGCTGTCCAGCTTGGAGGCTCTTCCCGCACAACGTCTCGCACAATTGAGAGCCATCTACGACGGTGCTCCGGTTGGTCTTTGTTTTCTTGATAGCCATCTTCGCTATGTCAGCATCAATCGGAAACTTGCCTGTATGAATGGCTCTCAGCCGGCAGCATACCTGGGCAAGACAGTAGAAGAAATGATCCCCGAAGTTTTTCGTGTGATCGAACCATACATGCGCCGCGCGTTGCAGGGTGAAGCGATTCGAGATGTAGAGTTCGTCAGACCGGCAACGGCCTCCGGGGGCCATGAGGCGACAAACCTGGTCTCCTATGAGCCCGCTTGGGATGAAGCGGGAGAAGTGATTGGAGTCTCAGTTGCCGTCGTGGACATCAGCGAACGAAAGCGCGCCGAAGCGGCTCTCCGCCAGAGCGAGGAACACCTCCGGTGTCTTGTGGAGTTGAATCCTGAAGTTCCCTGGGTCATGGATTCGGAGGGCAACAACCTCGATGTGAGCTCTCGCTGGACGAAGATCACCGGGCTAAGCAAGGAAGAGACACGGGGCCTCGGTTGGCTAAAGGCACTTCATCCGGACGATGTAGAACCGACGATCAAGAAGCTCCGCGAGGCGCTGCACTCCGGAAAGCACATCGATATCCAATACAGGGTCAAGAGCATTGACAGCGATTGGCGATGGATGCGAACCAGAGGCTCACCGAGACTTGGACCATCAGGCGAGATACTCAGCTGGTACGGCAGCGTGGAGGATGTTGACGATCGCAAAAGGCTGGAAGAGAGGCTGGGCAAGACCCTTGCCTAGCCACAGTGTCTCCCTTGCCTTCGGCAGTTACCCCGTTGCGAGCGGCTGCGGAATCGCCATGGATTGTCTGCCGGGTTATCTACCGAAACCCTAAGAGGCGTAGCTCCGAACCCACTCCAGAACGCTCCGCACAGCCACTCCGCTCGGCCCCTTCGCCACCCAAGCCTTGTTCTCGTCCTGCCACGCCATCCCCGCAATATCCAGGTGAATCCAAGGCGTATCCCCGGCAAACACATGCAGGAACTCGGCCGCCGTGCTGGCCCCGCCATACCGTCCGCCCGTGTTCTTGATATCGGCTATGTCGCTCTTGATCAGCTCCGCGTACTCATCTCCCAGGGGCAGCCGCCAGAAGCTCTCGCCCGAAGTCGCCAACGCCGCGTTGAACTTCTCAAACGTAGCGTCGTCGTTCGAAAACACCCCGGCATTTACCTTGCCCAGCGCCACGCCCACCGCGCCCGTCAAGGTCGCGGCGTTGATCAGGTGCGTCGCCCCCAGGCTCTTGGCGTAGGTCAGCCCATCGGCCAGCACCAGGCGCCCTTCGGCGTCCGTGTTGATAATCTCGATCGTCTTGCCCGGCTGCTCCCCGTCCGGCATCGCCGTCAGCACGTCGCCCGGCTTGTATGCCTTGCCGTCCGGCATGTTCTCTGCAGAGCACACCACGCAAATCACCTTCACCGCCGGCTTCAGCTGCCCAATCGCGCACATCGCGCCCAGCATTGCCGCCGCGCCCGCCATGTCGTACTTCATCTTTTCCATGCCGTCGCCCGGCTTGATGCTGATGCCGCCCGTGTCAAACGTAATCCCTTTGCCCACCAGTCCCAAAGTCGGCCCCGCATACGTCGCCGCGTCATACCCGGCCGGCTCATACGTCAGCACAATCAGCGCCGGCGGCTCTTCCGACCCCTTCGCCACGCCCCAGAACGAGCCCATCTGCAACTCCTGCAGCTTCGCCGTCGAGTGCACTTCCCACTTCAGCCCGATCGACTCCGCCATCTGCGCCGCACGCTGCCCCAGCACCGTCGGAGTCAGCACATTGCCCGGCTCGTTCACCTGCACCCGGGCAAAGTTCTGCGCCTCGGCCACAATCTCGCCCTCGGCAAACCCCGCCTCAACCGCCGCCCGGTCGCTTTCCTTGGCCGCCAGCTTGAAGCTGTACACGCCCTGGTCCTTCCGGTCGCTGCGGTACGTATCCCAATCAAAATCCGCCAGCAGCGCGCCTTCCGCCGCCGCCCGCGCACTCGGTCCCGCAGCCAGCTCAGCCGCTTCAGGCAGCGCCAGGGCCACTTCGCGAATCCCGCGTGGCTTGGCAAACCGCACCGCGGTTCCCGCCGCCGCCCGCACACCATGCACTGTGGTCTTGCCCGCCTTGCCCAGGCCCACCAGCAACAGTCGCTTCGCAGCCAGCCCAGCCGGCCCATGCAGCAGCAGAGTCTCGTTCGCTCCAGCCTTGAACTCGCCCGTCGCCAGCACCGCCGCCACGGCAGCCTTTACCGCCAGGTCCTGCGTCAGCAGCTCCGGCGCCGGCTTCCCGCCCTTGTCCGTCTGCCTATCCACCGCCGTCACTGCCAGCAACTCCACCGCCAGCCCGGCCAAACCCGTAAAACTCAGCTCCGTCTTCATCTCTAGCGTCCCATCCTGTGCTTGCTTTCGTTGATCGCAGCGCGCGACTCCCTGTCCGCCTCGCGCCGCTTCTCCGTCTCCCGCTTGTCCCACTCCTGCTTGCCCTTGCCCACCGCCAATTCGCACTTCACTCGACCGTTGCGAAAGTACAGCCGCACCGGGATGAGCGTATTACCCTTGATCTGCGTCTTGGTGTGTAGCTTGCGGACTTCGTCTTTGTGCAGCAGCAGCTTCCGGGTCCGCAGAGCGTCATGGTTGGCAATGTTGCCGTGGGAGTAGGGCCCAATATGCACGTTCAGCAGAAACGCCTCGTCGTCCTTGATCAATCCGTAGGCGTCCTTCAGGTTGGCCTCGCCAGCCCGGATCGACTTCACCTCGGTCCCCCGCAGCACTACACCGGCCTCCACCTTGTCCGTCAAAAAGTAGTTGAACGTTGCCGAGCGATTGAACGCAGCGTCTCTCTGCCCTGCCGCAACTGGGTCCCGCGGCTTCACCGGCTTCGCGGTTGGCTTGGCCGTCGGTACAATCACATGGCTGGTCTGGCGCGACATTGTTTCCCCTCTCCCATCGTCCATCGTAGCATTGGCGTGTTTCCCAACTCGGTCACAATGGAGCTTTGTTAGAATGAGGCATCGCCGGGGCACCAGAATCAGCCACGAGTACCCGCTTCGGGAGTGCATTCTTCGCCTTCCCCAGCCCGCCAACCAGCCACAACCGGCCGGCCCCGGCGCACAGCAACCCGGCAGCACGCATGGGAGTTTGATGAACCGTCTCGCTTTTCCCCTCTCCGTTTCGCGCTCCATCACGGCTGCCGTCCTCGCCGTCATGCTCGCCTTTGGCCCCCTGACCACGCCCGCCTTCGCCGGCCCCGACTCAGCCCACTCCCTCTTCGTCAAAGGCCAGGCCGCCGAGTCCAGGGAAGACTACGACGCAGCTCTGGGCTTCTACCAGAAGGCCTACGCCAAGTCCCCCCAGGACCTGCGCATGCGCACCGCATACTACCGCCTCCGCCAGACCACCTCCTCCGCACACGTCTCCCGCGGCCGCCAGTTGGTCACCAAGGGCGACGAAACCGGCGCTCTCTCAGAATTCATGCGCGCTGCGGAAATCGATCCCGGCAACGAGGCCGCTCTGCAGGAGATCTCCGCTCTCCGCAGCAGGCAGCCCGCCATCGCCCCCCCGGCCGAAACCAGCGTCACAGCCCCGGAAGCCGAGGGCATTGAGCTCGCCGGCGCTCCAGCCGTCCTCAAGCCCGTCTCCAACGAGCCTCTCAGCCTGCACATGGCCAGTGAAGACACCAAGGTCATCTACCAGGCCATTGGCCGCGCCGCCGGCATCAACGTCCTCTTTGACCCCGACTACACCGGCAAACGCATCCCCGTCGAGCTCAACAACGTCTCCCTCATGGACGCCCTGCGCATCGTCGGAACCCTCTCCAACACCTTCTGGCGGCCCGTCACCGACAACACCATCTTCGTCGCCCAAAACAGCCGCCCCAAGCGCACCGAGCTTGACGAGCAGGCCGTACAAACCTTCTATCTCGCCAACGCCTGGCAGCAGAACGACCTCAACGACGTCCAGACCGCCCTCCGCAACGTCCTACCCAACGCCAAGCTCTACGGCGTACCCAGCCAAAACGCCATCGTCATGCGCGGCACTCCCGACGAACTCATGCTCGCCCAAAAGCTCATCAACGACCTCGACAAGGCCCGCCCTGAGGTCGTCGTAGACATCGCGGTCATGGAAGTCAACAAGGACAAGCTCCGCAACATCGGCCTCAGCTGGCCCGGCAGCATCAGCTTCGCCCTCCAGCCGCCCAGCACCTCCACCTCGTCCACCTCCACCACCAGCACCACCGGCACCACCACCGCATCCACCTCCTCGCTTACCCTCAACAACCTCGCCAACCTCAACGCCACCAACTTCGCCATCACCGTCAGCTCCGCCACCGCCAACCTGCTCATGTCGGACTCCGACACCAAAATCCTCCAGAACCCCCGCATCCGCTCCACGGACCAGCAGAAGGCCACCCTCAAAATCGGCTCCCGCATCCCCGTCGCCACGGGCAGCTTCCAGACCGGCGCAGCCACGGCCATCACCAGCTCGCTCGTCAACACCCAGTTCCAGTATCAGGACGTCGGCGTCAATATCGAAATGACCCCCACCGTCCACTTCGACCACGACGTCACACTCAAACTCAAAATCGAGGTCACCAGCCAGAGCGGCTCCGTCACTATCTCCGGCGTCACCGAGCCCATCATCTCCCAGCGCACCGACGAGCAGGTGATCCGCCTCCGCGAGGGCGAGGCCTCCATCCTCGGCGGCATCCTCGAAAAGCAGGACCTCGTCAGCGCCAGCGGCATCCCCGGACTCGGCGAACTGCCCCTGCTCAAATACATCTTCGGCTCCAGGTCCCACGAGACCATCGACGACGAAATCGTCTTCCTGCTCATCCCCCACGTCGTCCGCGGCCAGGAAATCACCCCCCTCAACCTCCGCACCATCGACACCGGCACCGGCACATCCATTGAGCTGCGCCACGAATCCGCGCCCGACAATGCGGCCCCCAGGCCAGCGCCCGCCACCCCGGCCGCGCGCCCGACCCGTCCCCAGGCGGAAAACGTCACTCCCCTCGCCGGCCAGACTGCAGAAGCCGCCGTTCCCTCCGCCATGGCCCAGCTCCGGCAAAGCGCCGACCCAGCGCTCCGCCCGCCCGTTCCAACGCCTCCGCCAGCAACCGCCGCAGGTTCCCATTCTCCGGCTCGCTTCACCCTCATGCCATCCACCGCCACCCCCGCCGTTGGCGCCAACTTCACCGTCGCCGTCAACCTTTCCGGAGCCAGCGACCTTGTCTCCGTGCCCATGCAAATCCACTATGACGCGGCTCATCTCACCCTGGTCAACGTAGACTCCGGCGAGCTGCTCGGCAAAGACGGGCAGGCCATCGCTCTCGTCCACCGCGACGATGGTCCCGGCCTCATCACCATCGCCGCCTCCCGTCCGCCCGGAACACCGGGCATCGCAGGCGCCGGCTCCATCTGCGTGCTCACCTTCCAGGCCACCAAGCCCGGTGACAGCGACATGGTCGTCACCCGCCCAGGTGCCATTGACTCGGCCCAGCGACCCATCCCGGTCTCCGCCGACAACGCCCACATCTCGGTCAAGTAGATGCCCAACCGCGCTCCAGCCCGTCAAGCTCTGCCTCGGCCAGCCATCGCGCGCCCGGCTGAGGCGGGCCTAACCCTCGTTGAGCTAATCGTCACCGCCTTTATTCTCAGCATCCTCGCCTCGGCTGCCGTTCCCATCGCACGCTTCCAGGTCCAGCGGGAAAAAGAACGCGAACTCCGCTACGACCTCTGGCAGATGCGCGACGCCATCGACAAGTACAAAGACGCCGCTGACAAGGGAGCCTTCCAAATCAAGGTCGACAGTCAGGGCTATCCACCCGACCTCGACGAACTCGTCAAAGGCGTTGAGGTGCAGGGCAAAAAGCTCCGTTTCCTGCGCAAAATCCCCATCGACCCCATGACCGGCAAGGCAGAGTGGGGCATGCGCTCCATGCAGGACGACCCCAACAGTGACTCCTTCGGTGGCCAAAGCGTCTTCGACGTCTACTCCAAGTCCAGCGGCACCGCCCTTGACGGAACCAAGTACTCTGAGTGGTGAGCATTCCAATGACCCAAGGCACCCAAAAATCGCGCGCAGCTGAGGCTGGCTTCACGCTCATGGAGCTGATGATCGTCATGCTCATCATCGGCACCCTCATGCTCATCGCCGTGCCCAACTACATCTCTGCCGTCCGCTCCGCCCGTGAGTCGGTCCTAAAGGAAGATCTGCACGTCCTCCGCCAGGCCATCGACTCCTACACCATGGACAAGCAGAAGGCTCCCCAGTCCCTTCAGGACCTCGTCGATGCCGGTTACCTGCGCAAGGTTCCCGTCGATCCCATGACCCACTCTGCCGACAGTTGGGTCACCGACCAGAGCGATGCCATGCACTCCCTTGACCAGACCGAGCCCGGTATCGACGATGTTCACTCCGGCGACCAGGAGCCCGGATCCGACGGCGAATCCTATTCCACATGGTGAAAACCCACAACTCGCCCGCGCCCCTTCACGCCACCGCCCGGCGATACACTTGAGGGAATGACCGCTGACTTCATCCAGCCGGCAACCAGCCCCGTAGAGCCCTTCTACAGGCTGTATGCGGATCTCGTCCGCACCGCCGGCGCACGCTTCTCCGCGGAGCACGGCCTCGGCGGCCTCCTCGTCTATTCCGGCGAAATCGGACGCGCCCCAGACCCATGCTCTGCCCAACTCCCCGGCCGTCAGCTCCTCTTTGCCGCCAACATCGCCGGGGCCGCCTCCATCGCCGCCTCCGCCGACACGCTCGCCCAGCGCGAAGCCATCCGCGACGGTGCCGTAGACTTCTTCGTCACCTCCCTTGAAGAGGCGCTGCGCATCCTCAAAAACGAAATCCGCAAGCGCCAGGCCGTCTCCGTCGGCGTCGCCATCACGCCCGAAAAGCTCGTCGAAGCCATGGCCCACCGTGGAGTACTCCCAGACCTCAGGCTCCCAGCACTCCTGCTCCCGGCCAACTCGCCCGACACCGCCATCTTCCTCCGCCAGCGCACACGCGCCATCGAACTCTCGCCCCCGCACGGCGGGGACTACGTCACCTGGTCCACAGACCGCGAATCCGCACGCTGGCTCCCCAAACTCAGCCTCTGCGCCCAAACCGCCATCCCCGCCAACGACGCCCCGCGCCAGCGCTGGCTCCGTCTCGCACCCCGCTATCTCGGCCGCATGGCCCACCGCCAGCACGGCGTCGCCCTTTCACCCCTCGAATCCGAACTCTTCACCGCCCAGGCCAAACAACTCCTCTACCAGGCCTGCGGCACCTGCACCCAGCCCACCACCATCTCCATCAACGGCGAACAAGTCACCGTTAGCTAGGTCCCGGATTCGCCATTTGAGCAGAATCAGAACTCCTGTACCCAGCGGCGAAATGGAACGACGGGATTTTTATCAAGAAAAATCCCACCTTGCTGAAGCTGACCGGGCATACCTATTCTGACTCTGCTCTAGGGCCTGTTCACACTACCTGAGTGGATGGCGTTGCGAGCGTGAATCGGGCCAAGCAATTCTGAGCACACAGGGCCGAGCCCGAGGACTGTGGCGACCCCACCGCTGAGGGCGAGAACGAAGTATGGCCCGATTTGCGCCGCAACCCGAAGGGACGGGGCCAGTTTTCCCCATTTCGGCGTCGCTCCTCGCTTCAGTAACCGGTTACAGCGCACTCGTCACTCCTTGAACTGAGAAAAACTGGTTCCCGTCGCCACCACCCAGGGAGTGTGAACAGGCCCTAGATACCGCCAGGCATCGGGATGAATATTTCTCCGAACGACCCCAAATCGTTGCCGATAATTTCCTCCAAAACGCGCACAATACTTACAGCAGCAGAACAGCCTTCAGCCAGCGCCCGAAAATCCGGCAAAAATCACCCGGAAACAGTGAAAACGCCCCAAAATGCACTTCGTTCTCTTTTGTTTCGCTTTTTGGTATAAAAGCCTAATACAATCAATAACTTACTTTTTTACTTTGGCTTGCAAAACAGCCCAAAAGACACTTTTGGGGTCCCCCCGGCTTGCGGTGGTCTATTCCCCCAGCCCGGCAGCCAGCTCAACCCGCTTCCACAGGTCCTTCAGCCCGTAACCGGTCTTCGACGACAGAAAGATCAGGTCGTCAATTCCCAGGTCCCGCTTCAGCGCCGCCAGCTTCTTGGTCCGCTCGTTGCCGCTCTGCTTGTCCACCTTCGTACCCACCACGGCAAACGGGCGACCCACCGACCGCAGCCAGTCCATCAGCACCATATCGCTCTTCTGTGCCGGAATATTCGAGTCCACCAGGCACAAACACAGCGCCAGCGGCTCCCGCTCCGCCAAGTACGGCTCAATGAACGTGGGCCACTCCGCCGAGATTGACTTCGAAATCTTGGCGTAACCATACCCCGGCAGGTCGGCAAACACCATCGCAGGCCGTCCCACCTGACCATCTTCAGCTAGCGAAAAGAAGTTGATCGCCCGCGTACGTCCCGGAGTTGATGACACCTTCGCAGCCTTCTCCCCCACCAGGGCGTTCAACAAACTTGATTTACCAACGTTCGACCGCCCCAGAAAGGCAATCTCCGGCGCGGCCGGCTTCGGAAACTGGCCGGCATCCATCGCCGAAAGCAAAAACTGTGTCTGATAGCGCATAAACAAAGAGCCGTCCTTAACTGCCAGCTCTTCTTAAGGATACAGGACTCACCGTGCGACCGGCACACCTTTGCCCAGAGCCGTTGCCAGCGCAATCTGGTGGTCCTGCTCCTCAACCAGAATGCCCCGAAGCTGCTCACTGATCGCGTACTCGCCCAGAGCCTCGCACTGGTGCACTCGCTCCCGGTAGTTGCGGATCGTCTCCGTCTCATTATCCAGGTCAAACTGAAGCATATCCTTGGCCTTGCTCGACGTTTTCACTTTCGCCGCAGTCACCACAGGCATCCCGCCCAGGTAGTCGATCTGCTCCGCAATGATCAGCGCGTGACCCAACTCTTGCGCCGCATGAAGCTCCAGATCCGCGGCGATGGTCATGTATTCAGCGCCCTTCAGCACTTTGGAGTAGACAACATACCCAATGATGGCCTGGTATTCGCGCGACAAGTCCTCATTCAGCAACTCAATCAATTCGGCGCGGGTAACGTTCTTCGGGACGGCAATACTGGTTGCTTCTTTCATGGGTTTCCTCCAGGTGGCTAGATTGCGTGATGGAATGACCTGCGCTGAACCGCGCACGTCTTTGCTCGAACGCCTAACCCTAGCAGCAGCAATCTCGAGGAATCTGGTCAGAAACGGACAACGACAATCCTCTCAGTGGCTCGCAATAGCGGCAGCCGCCTTCAGCCTGTATTCGTACACCACCTTGTTCAGGAAAACATCCGGCCGCAGCGGCCCCAGCTTCCCGTCCGGCCCGGGCACCGGAGCAACCGCCCGGTTCACCTCGGCGGTAGCCTCCAGCGTCCGCGAGTACTGGCTCAGAAATCGTCGGCTGCACGCGGAACTCAGGGTCGTCGTCAGCGTCCAGTGCTGGCCGTCCCCGGTAACCTGTTCGTCAATCTCAACCTTCTTGTCCCGCATCTTGTGCCGGATTGTTGCGAAGGAATCAATCCCCAGCTCAACCCCGTCCAGCGTCTCCACCACATGCCCTGTGTTCACCGCAAGGTGCACCGCTGGCTCAGTCCATGGGATCTCTGTGAGCGTGAAAGGGTAGCTCACCCACATCGTCTGTGCCTTCTCCCGCCTCGTCTCTGGGCCATACACCTGGCGAAACTGGGGCAGGGAAGCACCCGGAGTCACTCGCGGCTCCACCAGTTCCCCCACCTGCACCAGGAAGTCTTCCTTGCAGCCATCCACGTGCAGGCTGTGCACCTGCGGCTGCGCGTTCGCAGCGGCGGGCCGCGGTGGCGCCGCAGTCAGGGATCGCGAGGCCGCCGTTGTGCGCGTCCGTGCCTCCCAGCCAACTGCGGCTGCCAGCACCACACCCACCACGGCCACCGCGGCGATGATCGCTTTCCGGTCCATGCCTACTGCCGCGCCGCCTTGCCCGGCGGAATCTCAGGGGCCGGAATCAGCGCCTCTGAAACAGGCTCGACAAGCCCCTTCAGCGGCTCTTCCAGCGCAATCTTCAGCACCTCGTCCATCTGATCCACAAAGTGCAGCTTCATCGCCTTCTTCAGCGCCTCCGGCAGGTCGGCAATGTCCTTCTCGTTGGCCTTGGGCAGAATCACTTCAAACACCCCGGCCCGTTGCGCTGCCAGCAGCTTTTCCTTCAACCCGCCGATGGCAAGCACTTTGCCCCGAAGCGTAATCTCGCCGGTCATGGCAATGTCCCGCCTCACCTTGATCTTCGCCAGGGCACTGGCCAGCGCGGTCGCCATCGTGATGCCTGCCGAGGGGCCGTCCTTGGGAATGGCGCCTTCGGGAACGTGCAGATGAAGGTCCAGGTTGCGGTAAAAGTCCTTTGGCAGCCCCAGCGCGTTCGCCCGTCCGCGAATGTAGCTCAGCGCCGCCTGCGCCGACTCCTGCATCACGTCGCCCAACTGGCCAGTAATGGTCAGTTTGCCCTTGCCGTCCAGCACCTGTACTTCGGTCGTGAGTATGCACCCACCCACCTCCGTCCACGCCAGCCCCGTCACCAGGCCCACTTCGCTCTTCTCGTGTACTTCCGAGTCGCGGAACCGAGCCACACCCAGGAACTCGCCAATGTTCTCGGCCGTAATCACTTCCTTGTGCTTCAGCCCGTTCTTCACCACCCGCCGCGCTACCTTGCGGCACAGGTTGCCAATCTCGCGCTCCAGGTTGCGCACGCCGGCTTCGCGTGTGTAGTACCGGATGATGCTGAGAATCGCCTCGTCGTCAAACGTGATGTTCTTGTCCGTCAACCCCGTCGCTTCGCGCTGCTTCTTTACCAGGTAATTCCGGGCGATCTCCAGCTTTTCCGCCTCCGTGTACCCATGCAGCCGCAGAATCTCCATGCGATCTTGCAGCGGCGCCGGAATCGTGTGCAGCACGTTGGCCGTAGCCACAAACAACACTTCCGAAAGGTCGTAATCCACGTCCAGGTAGTGGTCCTGGAAGGTCGTATTCTGCTCCGGGTCCAGAACCTCAAGCAGCGCCGAAGCTGGATCGCCACGGAAATCCGAGGCCATCTTGTCCACTTCGTCCAGCAAAAACACAGGATTCTTTGTCCCGGCCTTCTTCATCGCCTGGATAATCTGCCCCGGCAACGCGCCAATGTACGTGCGCCGATGCCCGCGGATCTCCGCCTCATCCCGAACCCCGCCCAAGCTCAACCGCACAAACTTCCGCCCGGTAGCCTTCGCAATCGACATGCCCAGCGACGTCTTGCCCACCCCCGGAGGCCCGGCAAAGCACAGAATCGACCCCTTCGGGTTCTTGACCAGTTGGCGCACAGCCAGAAACTCCAGAATCCGCTCCTTGATCTTTTCCAGCCCATAGTGGTCTTCGTTCAGCACCTTTTCTGCGTGCTCCACCGACCGGGTTTCCTTCGACTTCTTCTTCCACGGCACGGCCAGCAGCCAGTCCACGTAGTTCCGGCTCACTGTCGACTCGGCGGACATGGGAGGCATCGCTTCCAGCTTCTTCAGCTCCTGGATCGCCTTTTCCATCACGTCCTTGGGCATCCCGCTGGTTTCAATCTTCTTGCGCAGCTCGTCGTACTCGCTCTTTTCCCCGCGGCCCAGTTCCTTCTGGATCGCCTTGATCTTCTCGTTGAGGTAGTACTCTTTCTGGGCGCGCTCCATCTGCCGCTTCACGCGCGATTGCACGCTGCGGTCCAGGTCCAGCTTTTCAATCTCCACGTCCAGCACGTCGGCAATCCGCGCCAGACGCGACGCCGGGTCAAAAATTCCCAGCAGTTCCTGCTTCTCTTCAATACCCAGTTGCAAATTGGCGGCAATCACGTCCGACAGCTTGGCCGGCTCATCCATCCGTACGCTGGCAATCATGGTTTCGTAGTTCAGGCTCTGCTGCAGCTTCACGTAGCTCTCAAACAGTGTCGTAACCCGCTGCATCAGCTGCTCGGTGCCGGCCGTCATCTCAAAGTGCTGCTTGCCCTTGCGTACCGTCGCCACAAAAAAACCGTCCGCGTCCGTCACGTCCACGGCCTTCGCGCGCTCCACGCCCTCCACCAACACCTTGATGTTCCCATCCGGCATCTTCACGCTCTGCACAATCGTGCAGATGGTCCCGACCTGGAAAATCTCCTTCGGCTTCGGTTCGTCAATGCTGGCATCGTGCTGCGTCGCCAGAAATATCTTCCGGTCGCCCGTCAGCGCCTCTTCCAGCGCCCGCACGCTGGACTCCCGCCCAACTACAAACGGAGTCACCATGTAGGGAAAGATCACCATGTCCCGGATGGGCATCATGGGCAGCTTGCGTGCTTCATTCTTGTCGCGAGTGGAACTCGTCATTTCAACCTCGTATACAACAGATGCGGCAAACGAGCGCAGGGTTCATGCCCGGTGAGGATAGGGCTTAAAAGGATTGTAATGCCGCCTGGACGTCCCAACTGTCCATTCGGCGTCAGAGTGCAATCTTCTCTTCCGGATGTGTGCACTCGCTCTACGAACGAAGCCCTCCGCAAATGCGAAGGGCTTCGTTCGTTTCCATTCTGCTGTCGAAGCCTGCTACCCAGCCTTCTCCAGCAGACTAAGCGACAAATCCCGCCGCTCGACCATGTCCTTGGTAATCTCCAAGTCCCGTACGCGCTTGTTGCTGGGCAGGTGATACATCAGGTCCAGCATCAGCTCTTCCAGAATCATCCGCAAGCCACGTGCGCCCACCTTGCGCCGCAGCGCCTCGCGGGCCACGGCCAGCGTCGCTTCCTGGGTAAAGTGCAAATGCACATTCTCGTACTCAAACAGCCGCTGATACTGCTTCAGAATCGCGTTCTTCGGCTTGGTCAGAATCTCCACCAGCGCGGACTCGTCCAACTCGTCCAGAATGCCCATCACCGGCAACCGGCCCACAAACTCCGGAATCAGCCCGTACTTGATCAGATCCTGCGGCTCGGTCTGGCGCAGCAACTCCGTGTCCCGCAGCGAGCGAATCGCGATTGCGCCCTCAGTCTCTGCATCGCCAGTCACCTTGAAGCCCAGCGCCTTCTTGCCCACGCGGCGTCCGATAACCCGCTCAATGCCAACAAAAGCGCCGCCGCAGATGAACAGAATGTTCGTCGTGTCGACCGCCGTGAACTCCTGATGCGGGTGCTTGCGCCCACCCTGCGGCGGAACATTCGCCACAGTCCCTTCCAGAATCTTCAGCAGCGCCTGCTGCACGCCTTCGCCGGAAACATCCCGGGTAATCGACGGATTCTCGTCCTTCCGCCCGATCTTGTCGATCTCATCAATGTAGATGATGCCCGACTGCGCCCGCGCCACATCGCCGTCTGCCGCCTGCAGCAGCTTCAGGATGATGTTCTCGACGTCCTCGCCCACATAACCGGCTTCGGTCAGCGTCGTCGCATCAACCATCGCAAAGGGAACATCCAGCACCTTGGCCAGCGTCTGCGCCAGCAGCGTCTTGCCCGAACCTGTGGGCCCGATCAGCAGGATGTTCGACTTCGTCAGCTCAATCTCGTTATTGCGCGCACGGTTCATCTGGATGCGCTTGTAGTGGTTGTACACCGCAACGGCCAGCTTTTTCTTGGTCTGGTCCTGCCCAATCACATACTCGTCCAGGAACGCCTTCACGTCCTGCGGCTTCGGCAACTGCGCCGGAGTCGTGGCCGGATGTGCCTCCCCGCGATCGTCCTCGAGGATGGAGTTGCACACGCCCACGCACTCATCGCATATGTAAGCCCGCGGGTAATCGCTGGGCGATGAGATGAGCTTGGCTACTGCGTCCTGCGACTTGTGGCAGAACGAGCAACGAAGTGTATCTTCTGGTCCGGTGCGCGTTTTCATCGGTACTGCTTCCTCCGAGGGGTCGAGCTGCGCTTCCTAGCTACGAGGCCGATCGATGATTTCGTCGATGATTCCGTACTCTTTAGCCTGGTGTGCGGTCATGATGAAGTCGCGCTCAACGTCGCGTTCAATGCGTTCCAGGCTCTGGCCGGTGTGCTTGGCCATCAGCGTGTTCGTAATCTCGCGAATCCGCAGAATCTCGCGCGCATGAATATCAATGTCGGTCGCCTGTCCGCTCAAACCGCCCATCGACGGCTGGTGGATCAGGATACGCGAGTTGGGCAGCGCAAACCGCTTGCCCTTCGTGCCGGCCAACAGCAGGAATGCGCCCATGCTCGCAGCCTGACCGATGCAATAGGTCACCACGTTGTTCTTGATGAACTGCATCGTGTCATAAATCGCCAATCCCGCCGTAATCGATCCGCCCGGCGAGTTGATGTACAGCTGAATGTCCTTTTCCGGGTCCTCGCCGGAGAGGAACAGCATCTGCGCCACGATCAGGTTCGCAATCTGGTCGTCAATCGGCGTACCCAGAAAGATGATGTTGTCACGAAGAAGACGCGAGTAGATGTCGTAGGCGCGTTCGCCTCGGCTCGTCTGCTCTACCACCATGGGGACTAATGCCATTGCGCTATTCTCTCACTTTGCCAGGGACCCCGCTGAGAGCCCCTGTGAATATGTTTGCTGGGCTGAACATCGATGGTCAGCCCTCCCCGTTCCGCCTGCAAGCCGCTTAGGCGGCAGGCAGACGTTCCATCAGCTGCGTGACTGTCTTTTCGCGGCGAAGTTGTTCCCGGATTCTAGCGAGTCCGCCGTCTTCGGTCAAACGCGCCCGAAGGGTTTCCACCGGTTCCCGTGACTGCAGGCTCGCCACGTACAGTTCCCGGTCAAACTCTTCATCGCTCACCACGACCTCTTCTGCATCGGCAATCCGGTCAAGAATCAGCGACGTCTTGACTTCATTCAACGCAGAATCGCGCTGTGCTGCACGCAACCGACCAAAATCGAGCTTACGCATCATATCGGCATTCATGCCCTGGGCCGCTAGTGCACGCAGTCCACGATCCAGCCGTGCATCCACCTGCTGCTGCACCAGAGTCTCCGGCACAGGGAAGGTGATCTTTTCGATCAGAGCGCCAAAAAGCGCCTCACGGGTCTGCTGGTCGGCGTCCCGCTGCTTGGTCGCCGTCAGGTGCTCACGGATACGGTCCTTCAGTGCCGCCACGTTCTCAAAATCGCCCAGCTCCGTGGCAAATTCGTCCGTCAGCTCCGGAGTGGTGCGCTTCTTGATTGCCTTAACCGTCAGTTCGTAGGCCACCGTCTTGCCCGCCAGATTGCCCTCGTTGTAGTCGGCCGGATAGGTCACTTCCAGCTTCAACTCGGCGTCAACCTTGGCCCCCCGCAGGGCATCGTTGAAGGCAGCCAGGGTCTCTGTCCCGCCGATTTCCACCAGCGAATCCTCGTTCTTCAGCTCCGGCGCGCCTTCTTCCCCCTGCACCTGGCCAACATAGGCTATCTGCGCCCAGTCGCCATCCACCAGCGCCCGGTCTTCCTCAACCGGCTCCACGGTCGCGCGCGAATCCAGCAATTGCTTCAACTCCTGCTGGAACTCTTCCTCGCTCGCCGTGGCGATGGTCTTGACCGCCGTCACGTCCTTGTACCCATCAATCGAGAAAGGCGGCACAACCTCAAAGGCAGCCTTGCCTTCCAGAGCCTTGCCCTCTTCCAGCGTCAGGCCGGTCAGTTGCGGCTGAGACACAGGAGTGAGTCCGGCAGCCTGTATGGCAGCACGGAAGCGCTCCGGCAACAGCTGCTCCACCACGTCCTTGCGCATCTGCTCGGCAAAGCGGCGGCGAACCACCGACTCCGGCACCTTGCCGGAACGGAAGCCGGGAATCTTGGCGAATTTCTTGTATTCCTTCAGAACGCGGGCGAAAGCCTTGTCCACTTCTTCCACGGGGGCTTCAATCACCACTTCGCGGACGCATTCCGGATTCAGGACGGGTCCGTGGCTGTGCCCCTCATGGGAGTGATCGTGCCCGGCATGATCATGGCCGTCGTGATCGGGATGCTCATGACCGTGGTCATGGCCGTCATGGGAATGACCTTCGGCTGCGGGCTGTGAGGTGGCGTCGGAATTCGGAGTGTTTTCGATGGTTTCTGAGGGAGTCAAGGTGTGTGCCTTCCAAAAAAGTCGCTGCCCGCTGGCCGCCCACTAGGATCGGTTGCGGCTCAAGAGCTTTCCATTTGGGAAAGAGCGCGGCAACCCGATGCCTCCGTCGGGCGACGGGCATTCTTCTCCATGGTAAGAGGGTTGGCCGGGTGGGTCAAACCCAAGAAGTGGGGAAAGCGGCCTGTTGAGCTGAAACTGGGACGTTTCTTTGGAGTTTCCGCAAGATTATTGCTCTTCCGGGGAAGCCTTGCGGACCCAGTGGATAAATCGAGGGCTCGCGGCGCCACACTCCTGGAAGTTCAGGCGCGCCATGGCAAGGCTCAAGTTGCCATTCGCGGTCCAGCGCACTTCGGAAGCTTCGGTGGAGTTCACATCGCCTTCCTGGCCATCGTCCTCCCACCAGCAGACCGGGCATAAATCCATCGCGCCGGGGTGGTTCAGAGTACGCGAGCCGCAGCAGGGGCAGCGGAACCGCATCACTCCAGCCCCAGGGCTATTCATTGTCGACGTAAAGAATCCAACATGTGCCATATCTCAATGGACGGCAAATTCCGGCCAAAGATTACCCGTATCTGCCCGGAATCCAGGATAATCCTGCCGAAACTTGTGCCGAAAGTACCGGCCTGGGCGCAAAACACCGTTCGCGCCCAGGCATGGAACCAGTGTCTTACGGGACAAATACCTTCAGGCGAACATGCCACTCGGTGCTCTTGCCAGCAGCAAGTGTCACCATTTCCGTGTTCCGCGTGCCCCACTCCTTGCCAAACGGATCCGCAAAATTGAACTGGTCCTCAATCGCCACAAAGTTCTTCGTCGGCGGCGCATAAACCTGCAGCGTCTTGATTTCCGGCGACAAACCCTCGATTTTTACCCCGTAATGCGCGGCCGGATCGGTCAGCACCACCGTCACTGGACCCTCCTTGCGCTCAAGGTGGCTGAAGTTGTCGTCCATGAAATCACCGCCCAACGCCTTGCCACCCGCCGCGCTGAAGTCAAAGCGCGTCCCCTTCACCGGCACAATCTTGCCCGTCGGGAACACATTGTCGTACCCATCCACTTCGGCCATCTCTGTCGCCGGAATTTCCAGCCGGACTTGGGAGCGGTCTCCTGACGGCAGGTTGAAGTACGGATGCCAGGCAATCCCCACAGGCTCGGCTTCCGTCCCCACGTTGTGCGCCACAATCGAGGCATCCACTCCGTTCGCCGTCAGCGTTACCGTAATCACCAGGTCCGTCTTCGACAGCCAGTGCCCATTGAAGTTACCGCCATGGATAATCCCGATCGCCGTCGCGCCTTCCTTCGTCTGCGTCACTTCCAGCTTGTCTACAGGAGTCTTCAGGATCAGCCCATGCATGGCGTGCCGCTCGGCCGTCGGCTTGGCGCCGATGTTGTTGGCCGGCAATGTGATGGTGTGGCCCTGCCAGCTTGTGGTCAGCGTCTTTCCGTCTGCAGAAAGCGTGCCGCGAATGCGGTTGGGATAGGGGAAGAGGAAGGCGGCGCCCAGACGGTAGGACAGGTCTCCGTTGGCGTCGTCTTTCTCATTCAGCATGGTTGCCGAATCGGCCAGGCTGGGCGAAGCCAGCACATCCACTTCCCCCTTCCCAGGAAAGAAGGCGGTAATCTGCTGAAGCATCAATGCGCGGCCGGGCAACAGGGTGACGGAGGTGAACTCCGGCTTGGTAGCCCCGGGCGTGGGTGTGCGAGTCAGCGTAATGGCTTGAAGCCCGTTAACCAATGGGGCAGCGGTCGACTGGGCCAAGCTGATGGAGCCGGCTGCCAAAGCGGCAGTGAGGGCGACGAGAGCCACATGACGGAATTTCATCTCTTTATCCTCAAAATGTTGCGGAAATCCAAAGCGACCGGCGGGCGTACTCACCACCGTATATGGCTCAAAAGAACGTTTTCTCAGAGCGGAGCCATTCTACTCGAATCCACCTTCCCCGTGCCCGACCCCGACCCTCCCCGCTTTCTGGCGATGCCATCCATTAGCGTGTTACGGGCCTTCTTTGATACACCTCAGTCAGGCAACGGATCTCCGCCGACCGCTGTTCCCGGAGAAAATAGTACTCTGACCGGTTCACAGTGAAAAAAAAAATCACGTAAGGGTGCCCCCGGTCCCTCGCCCTTGGGGACCGCGGATCGCATATCCAAGCGGCCCTGGCCATCCTTCTTCAAGATTGGAAAGCAATTTGATCTCCACCGCACATCCACTTGAAGTCTTCAATGAAAGGCTCATAGCCTGTGAACGCTGCCCGCGCCTCCGCGCTTGGTGCGCCCAGGTCGCGCTGGAAAAGAAGCGTCAATGGCGAGACTCGGACTACTGGGCCCGTCCAGTGCCCAGCTTTGGCGACCCCGAGGCCCGCGTCATGGTCATGGGCCTGGCCCCAGGAGCGCATGGCTCCAATCGCACCGGACGTCCGTTTACCGGCGATGGGTCTGGTGATTTTATGTTCCCCGTCCTGCACGAAGCCGGGTACGCTTCGCAGCCCACATCCACCAGCAGGGAAGACGGGCTCAAGCTCACTGACATGTGGATTACGGCCTGCGTCCGCTGCGCCCCGCCACAGAACAAGCCCACTCCCGAGGAACAACGCATCTGCGCCCCATGGATTGACGAAGAAGTTCCGCTGCTCCAGCAACTGCGTGTCGTGGTGGCACTGGGCAAGATCGGCTTTGATGCCTACGTCGCCCACCTGCTGCGCACTGGGGTGCTGGGGGCGCGCAGCGGCATCGCTTTCGGCCACGGCGCGGAGTGTCGGCTGCCAAACGGCGTCACTCTGCTGGGCACGTATCACCCGTCGCTGCAAAACACGAATACCGGGAAGTTGACGCGGGCGATGTTCCGGGAGATTTTCAATCGCGCCCGGGAACTGTCCGAGTTGGGTTGAGAATGCCCTTGCAGATCGTCGATTCCTTGTCATGAAAGGGCACAGCTTCGGCCCCCCCCTTTTTTTGTCAAGTCCCCAGATCTTCGTGCCACCTCAAAACCCAACAAAACAAACCACTACCACCGCAAGAAAATCCCCTCAGCGCTGCCGGGAATTACTTCCCAAAAGCCCACAATCAAAGCAGTCGTCCGGAGGGCAGACTTCATGCAAGATGCCATCCGAAAAGCCGTACCGGTCGTCAGGGAATCGCTGGAGGCCACCGAAACGCCGAAATGCGCAATAAAAGTGCACAAAAGCGCACAAAAAACGCCTGGTAACCAACCCGCAACACCATTAATATCAACGATATATGAGGAGTTTCCCGCAAAAAACACCCCACCCCCCCTTTTCCGGCAAAGACGAAGCTGAAACTCGGGCTTCCTCCTCCCGTCACAACCGTTCGCATCGCGATCAAAATAGAAGCAATCAGTAATACACGACACGGGCCGCGTGTTAGCATCAGGCCCATGTTGCTGAAATCGCTTGCCGCTTTCGTCGCAATATTCGCCGTATCCACTGCCTCGCAGCCGGCTGGTGCCCAATCCAACACAACAGATTCCGGAGCCGCCACTGTGCTCCATGCCGCACATCTGCTGAATGTGGAACTGGGTTCGCTCGTGACTCCGGGCGAAGTGCTGGTGCGCGGCAACAAAATCGTCGAGGCCGGCACGCAGGTCACCCATCCATCCGGTGCAGCGGTTATCGACCTGGGCGATACAACCCTGATGCCCGGACTGATTGACGCCCATGTTCACCTTTTTCTGCATCCCGGCGCCGAAGATTTGCAGACAGTTGTGGAGTCTGTGCCGGAGCGCGTCATTCTGGCCGAACTGGCGGCGCGGGACGACCTGATGGCCGGCTTCACGGCCGAGCGAGACATGGGCACCGAGGGCGCCGGCTCAGCCGACACGGCCGTGCGCAACGCCATCGACAAGGGGCTGATTCCCGGGCCGCGCCTGCGCATCAGCGGCAATGCCATCAGCATCCTGGGTGGACATGAAGATGCCATTGCCTACAACCCAGCCCTCCACATCCGTTCCAACGCAACCTATGCCAACAATGCCGCGGAGCTGGTTACCACAATCCGTCAGCAGTTGAAAGAGGGCGCGGATTTCATCAAGATCTACGAGACTGGCCGCGACTCTCTCGTTGATGGCAATCTCCACACGCCTTACCAGTACACGCGGGAAGAGTTGGCGGTCGCCGTGGCAGAGGCGGCGCGCATGGGAACCCGCGTTGCCGTTCACTGCACTGGAGAGCCCGGAGCGCTGTTCGCCGTGCAGGCCGGGGTGGCATCAATTGATCATGCCGACCAGCTCAGCGAGGCGACAATGCGGATGATGCGCGAGAAGCAGGTTTACGCCGTGCCGACATTTGCCATTGTCGAATACTTTGCCGACCACGCCGTATTCCCAGCCGCTGCCACGCATGAACGAGCCATGCAAGAATTGCACGCCGTTGAATTCAAGAAGCAGCTGGCGGTCGGCGTTCCGATGGCGGTGGGCTCAGATGTCGGGCCTTTTCCGCATGGAGCGCAGGCCCGCGAACTGGAACTGATGGCGGAGTACGGCATGAAGCCAGCCGACGTGTTGCGTGCCGACCTGTTGAACGGCGCCAGGCTGCTCGGCTGGGAAAATGAAATCGGCCAGATCAAGCCCGGATTTCTGGCAGACATCATCGCGGTTCGCGGCAATCCGCTGGAGACGATCTCGGCCGTGAAGTCCGTTGCATTTGTGATGAAAGACGGCGTGATCTATCGCCGGTAACGCAGAAGTCTTGCTGGTGGGAGGCACCGGAAAACTATGAGGACAGGGAAGAGAATTGCCCTTGCACTGGCGCTTGCTGTAAGCGGGCCACTGAGCGGACTGGCACAAGCCAACACAAACGCGGCAATCCCCGCGTCACACAAGTGGGCCGTGTTGGTGCATGGCGGGGCAGGCGTGATTGAGCGCTCGTCGATGACGCCGGAACGGGAAGCGCAGTACCGTGCTGGAATTCAGGAGGCAATCGATGCGGCTGCCGCGGTGCTCGACAAGGGTGGATCGTCCGTGGATGCCGTGGAAGCCGCCATCAAGCTGTTGGAAGACAATCCGCTCTTCAACGCTGGTCGCGGCGCCGTCTTCGCCGCCAATGGCTCCAACCAGATGGACGCGGCCGTCATGGATGGCCGTACCATGATGGCTGGAGCCGTGGCCGATGTGCAGAAGACACGGCATCCGATTGCGCTGGCGCGCGCTGTGATGGAGCATTCGCCGCATGTGATGCTGGTGGGCGCCGGAGCCGATGAGTTCGCAAAGGAACAAGGCCTTGAACAGCAGCCGCCCAGCTTCTTCTTCACCGAAAATCGCTGGCAGCAGCTCGTGGACGAGCTGAAGCAGCAAAGGCTGCCGATTCCGCCTCGCCCGGCAGGTGTTGCAGAGCCACCGACCAGGCCCATGGCCTTCATGGAGACGCCGGAAGCGCACAAGTTCGGTACCGTTGGCGTTGTGGCACTTGGCCGTGACGGAAACGTGGCTGCGGGGACCTCGACTGGGGGCACGACAGCCAAGCGGTGGAATCGCGTGGGAGATACTCCAGTGATTGGGGCCGGTACCTACGCCTCCAACCAGTCCTGCGCGGTATCTGGCACGGGTGTGGGAGAGTTTTTCATCCGGCTTACTGTGGCGCGCACTATCTGCGCGCTGGTGCAGTACAAGGGCATGAGCCTGCAGGCAGCAGCAGATGAACTGGTGCAAAAGCAGCTGGTGGCCCTCCACGGAGAAGGCGGAGTGATTGCCATCGCCCCGGACGGGCAAATGGCGTGGAGCTTCAATTCGCCGGGCATGTTCCGCGCACGCCTGGTAGAGGGCGGAAAAATACAGATCGGCATCTACCGGGACGAGCCCTAGTGGCCGCTATTTCCTGGCCGGCGCTCCTGTTGATTCCCGCACGATAAGTTCTGTGGGAATCACAATCTCCTGCCGCCCTGCTTGTGCTTCAGGCTCTTCCACAAAGCCGCGCAGTGCACCGAAGGCAGCACGCGCGAGGTCGTAACGGCTCATCTGGATGGTGGTCAGGGGAGGCATCATCATGGCTGCGAGGTGGATGTCGTCAAACCCAACTACGGACAGGTCGCGCGGCACATTGAGCCCGGCACGCCAGGCGGTGTGCATAACGCCAATTGCTGTCATGTCGTTCGAGCACAACAGCGCGGTGGGACGTTCCTTTTGCTCAATGAGGCGCTCCATGGCCGCCACGCCGCCTTCGAGGGTGTGGTCGCCTTCCAGGGTCCATTCCTGCCGGGCGGAAAGTCCAGCCGACCGCATTGCGCCCTGGTATGCCTGGAGGCGCGAAGTGGCTGAGTGCAGGCGCAGCGGACCGGAAACAAAGCCGATTTTGGTATGTCCCAGTTTGGTCAAATGCGCCACCGCCTGACGAATGCCCCGCTCATAATCCACCTTGAGCAGACTGATGCCCGGACGGTCAGGGCCAATATCCACAAACACCAGCGGCACCTGGCGATTGGCTAGCTGGTTCAGCAAAGGCTCTTCGATACCAAACGTCATCACCGCAACCCCCTCAACCTTGCGCTCAATCATCCGCCGAATGCAATTGCTCATCCGCTTGGGGTCGTAGTTGGTCGAACTGACAAGAATCTCATAGCCGTGCTCTATGGCGACGTCTTCAAAGCCCTGGATGAGTTCCGGGAAGAAAGGATTTGTGATTTCAGAAATCAGGAGCCCAAAGAGGCGGCTCCGTCCGGAGACCAACGCCCGTGCCTGGGTGTTGGGGACAAAGTCCAGAGCTTCAACCACTTCCCAAACTCGCTTGGCCATCTCCGCATTGACCGTGGGAATTCCATTTATCGCGCGGGAGACAGTGGCGATGGATACATTGGCCAGTCGGGCAATCGTACGGATATCCGTGCGCTCGCCTTTGCTTGGGAATTGTTGGTCCAATTTGGGCTGTTCAGTCAATGTCGCCTCGCATGGAAATCGTTTCCCAGCCTAACGCATTGGCATCACAAATGGATAGGGCCGCGAGGAATACCTTTCGCGTCACACCAGAAAACAGGGAAATGGCTCCCGGCGTAGCACGGTCTCAACGGGCGATCCGTTGCATGTAGGCTAGTGTGCCAGGGAGCTCATGGGAGTACAAATCATAAATGGAGCGAGAGATCGGGATCGAACCGGTGACATTCCGCTTGGGACATTGCCCTTCGATTGATAATTAAGGTCATAGACGTTCAAACAGGAGGATTCAAGTCTAACTAAGTCAATAATTTACGGAAACCAATCCGCGCTCTCGGATCTCTATGGAGTGATAATGGAGTGGAAGATGGTATGGAACCGTTCCAAGCTGACAGTCGGATCGGCCCCTCCTTCTGATTCCATTTTGCACTGTGCATGAGGCCCTCGACCTACGCGATCAGGAGCATTTCAATCGTCTCGAACTGAGCATGGAACACTTTGGGGCGAAGGCTCTCGAGCCGCTGCAGGTTGTCCATGAGATCCGTTACCCAGGATGGAGATCTCCCTCTCAAATGCATTTGAGCGCGACCTGCAAGTCTCCTTTGGATCTGTTCAAAGTGCCAGATGTCAGTTCCGACTTCTCCATTCTTCCTTCCCGAGAACAAATGATGCGCTGCCCGATGCTCCGAGTCGATTGAGGCATTTTGTCCCTCATTTGCGCATTCTGAGTGAGGACGAAAGCGGATCCGGACTTGCGGCCACCTTTTCGTTGCATTTCATCCCCTTGAATTCCCCTTCAGGAGCTCACTTAATGTTCTCAGCGCGCATGCAATCTCTCGCTCTATTCCTCTCGGTCTCCTTTCTCTTCGCGGGGCCCAGCGCGGGAAGGGCGCAGTCGGGGACAGGATTCGTCAGTTTTGGCACGGTGGCCATTGGCCAAACCAGCCCATCGCAGACCGTGACGCTGACCTTTTCCAGCGCGGGCACCACGGCCACTGAACTGGCGCTGACTCAGGGCGCGGACAAGCTGGACTTCGCCATTGTCTCCGGCGGAAGCTGCACAACCGGACAAAGTTACCAAGCTGGCGCAACCTGCACCGCCCTGGTCACCTTTGCCCCGCAGCACGCCGGACTGCGCATGGGAGCTCTCGAACTGCGGGATGCCTCCGGGGCCTTGCTCGCCGGAACCTTTATCTCAGGAGCTGGTTCCGGCCCCCAGGTGGGCTTTCAACTTCCAACGGTAGCCGCCTCAGGCTTCCCCTACCTGGGGATCACGGCCGACAAGGGCATCGCCATCGACGGCAATAGCAACATCTTCCTCGCCAGCTACAACTCTTCCACGGCAACCGAGTCCGTCGTTGAGGTGCCTGCAGGCTGCACTGCAAACACCTGCGTCAAGCAGTTGCCCGGCTCATTTTACGGAATTTGGGGACTTGCCGTGGACGGTGCCGGCAACGTATGGGTGGGCGATGTTGGCGCCAGCGGAACCATCACTGAGATTCTGGCTGCAGGCGGATACGCTTCGACAAAGCTCTATCACGGCAGCTTCGGCAACCAGATTGGCGTGGCGGTCGACGGCGCGGGCAACATCTACTTCACCGGCAGCACCGCGGGCAGCGCCTACAGCGTTGTGGAGCTATTGGCTGCTGGAGGATACTCAACCGTCAAGACCCTGGCCACAGGCTACAATTCGCTCGAAGGGCTCACGGTTGACGCGGTCGGGAACGTCTTCTTCACCGACACAGTGGACAAGACGCTCGATGAGATTGTTGCGGCAAATGGAAGCATCCCCGCATCACCCGCCATCCGCACCCTCGCCAGCGGCCTCAAGTCGGTACAAGGCGTCGCCGTCGATAGCAGCGGCGATTTGTTTGTGACGACTGCTGGCACCAGCGGCGCCGGAATCTACGAATGGCTTGTCAACGGCGGATACGCCAATTCCATTCTCGTCTCCAATGGCTTCAACGCCCCCACCGGCATCGCGGTCACAGCCGGTGGCGACCTCTTTATCGTCGACTCCAACCAGGCCGGAGGGAGTGCCCTCTTTAAAATCGGGCGGGCAACCACCCCTGGAATTGCGTTTCCGACGCCCACCGCGCCAGGCGAAACAGACACCGCCGACGGTCCGCAGAGGGTTACTCTCCAGAACCTCGGCAATCAGCCGCTCTCTCTCGCCACCCTGACCTTCTCCAACGCCAACTTTTCGCTGGACAGCAGCACCACCACCTGCGACGCCACCATCACCCTCGCCGCGGGGGACAACTGCGATCTGGGCGTTCTATTTCATCCCACATCCACCGGCGCCAACATCACCGGGACACTCTCTGTCACCGACAACTCAGGCAACGCAGCTGGCGCCAAACAGAGCCTGCCCCTCTCAGGCGCGGGTCTGTTTACCCCCGCCATCAACCTCAAGATAAGTTCATCGATCATTGCAGTCAGCCAGCCCCTCACCCTGTCGATCGCATTGAATGGCGGCGGCGGCAACGCCGTGCCCGCCGGCACAGTCCAGGTGAATGCCCCAGGATATGCCGCGCCAGTCGCCGTACTGGTGGGCGGTGCGGCTTCCGTCACCATTCCGCCCGGCACGCTCAGCCCAGGCGCTCTAACCCTGGCCATCGCCTACATCCCCGACACGGCCAGCTCAATCGTCTACACGCCGACAACAACGCAGCTATCCGTGACGGTCACTTCCACAATCCTGAACGCACCCACGGTGACCGTGACCCCAGCCGTGGGCTTTCTCTCTATCGGGCAGGCCTTGACGGTCACCGTCGCCGTCAGCCAGGCCAGCGGCTCTCCTGTCCCCACGGGAACCATCTCCCTGGCCGGCGCCAACTATACCTCACCGGCCACCACCCTGAGCAGCGGAACCACCACGATTACCATTCCTCCTTACTCGCTCGTCCTCGGCACCGACGAGCTTGTTGCCACCTACACTCCAGACTCCGCCAGCACTACCATCTACGTCCCGGCAGCGGGGGCGGCGCTGGTTGCTGTCAATGCGGCTTCGACGGCGCCTGCTGCCTCTCCGGTTGATTTCGGCTCAATCGGTATCGGCAAAACCAGCGCGGTCCACACAATACCAATCACCTTCCCAGCCGACGCCACACCCGCCACCTTCCTGGTCACCACACTGGGAGCGTCGGGCAAGGACTTCGCGAGTCTCCCCGGCGGCACTTGCGGCACCGGCATCAGCATCGCCGCCGGCCAAAGCTGCACGGTCAGCGTAGCCTTTACCCCCGCCTTCGCCGGTCTGCGCAGCGGTGCGGTCGTTGCCCTGGACGCGAACGGGCAGCAGTTGGCCTTCACATACGTCCACGGCAGCGGAACAGGCGCGCAGCTCAGCGTTCAGTCTGATTTCTATTCCAGCTACAACGGCATTACCGCACCCAACTACCCCTACAGCTTCAGCACCCTTGCCGACGGATTCTCCCATCCCAACGTCGCCATCGACGGCGCGGGCAATGTCTTCGTTGCCGACCTCGGCATCGGAGCGGTTCGTGAAATCCCCGCAGGATGCACCAGTGCGAGCTGCGTGAAGATGATTGTGCAGGCCTTTTATGGGCCCTCCGCCCTGGCGTTGGACGGCGCCGGCAACATCTTCGTCGCCGAAGTCGGCAATAACGACGTCAAGAAGATTCCGCCCGGCTGCACCTCCTACAGTTGCATCGAAACCGTGGGCACTGGCTTCAACCAGCCCTATGGCTTGAGTGTCGACGCGGATGGGAACATCTTCGTCGCCGACACCTTCAACAACGCCATCAAGGAAGTGGTCGCAGCCGGTGGATACACCACGATCAAGACGCTCGCCAGTGGTCTCGACCTGCCGTGGAGCGTTGTGGTCAATGCGGGAGGAGATCTGTTTGTGGCCGAGGGCGGCGATCAGTGCACCACGTACCTTCCCGGAGAGTGCAGCTACATTAATACATCCCTGCTTGAAATCACGGCGGCCAGCGGCTACAGCACCATCCATACGATTTCCTCAGGTGGATTCGGCAAGCCATTTGGACTGGCCATCGACGGCAGTGGCAATGTCTTTGAGGCTGATTACGGGGATTCGTGTGCGACCGAGTTTACCGCTGGCTCAGCCTACGCAACGGGACGGCGGCTTTGCGAATCCGGCTCGTTCAACGCCATATTTCCTGAGGGGCTTGCCGTGGATGGCGCGGACAACCTCTACGTTGACGACGTCATCCGCGGAAAAGTCTATAAGCTGGATTACGCCGATCTGCCTCCCATCAACTTCCGCACGGCTACGCTCGAAGGCGTGGCAGACGTCGATGACGGGCTCCAGGTTGTATCGGTCCAGAACAATGGGACTGCGCCTCTCGCCATCAGTTCCCTGACCATCTCCAATTCGTCCTTCAAGCTCGACAGCACGCTTACCACCTGCTCCACATCCACGCCCGTTGCGGTGGGCGCATCCTGCTACCTTGCGGTGAGTTTTTCACCCACCGTGACCGGCCCCATTGCCGCTACGCTCACCCTCACCGACAACAATCTCAACCAGAGCGCCACCACCCAGCTCATCCAGATCACCGCTGTCGCCCTGCCCCCCACTCCAGTCATCCTTACCACCCCAGGCAACCCCACCATCGCAACCACTGCCACGTTTACTTTCAGCGATACGCAGACTCCCATCACCTTTGTGTGCAGCATCGACTCGCTGCCCTTCGCTGCCTGCGCCAGCCCGGCAACTTACGCCGCTCTCAGCGGCGGTGCGCATGCCTTCCAGGTCAAGGCCAAAGACACCGTGGGCAACCTCAGCCTGGCCGCAATCTACAACTGGGTGGAGGACTCCGTGGGCCCGCCAGCACCCGCGATTACCTCCGCTCCGGCCTACTTCACCAACGCCGACACCGCAGCCTTTGCCTTCACGGATGCCCGCGCCGGCGTCACCTATCAGTGCAGCCTCGACGGGGTCGCTTTCACCACCTGCGCGAGCGGCATCAGCTACACCGGCATGGCGCCACCAGTCACTGTTTACATCCAGACTGTGCGCCACAGCTTCGCCGTCAAGGCGGTGGACGCCTCCAGCAACGTCAGCCCGGAAGCGACGTTCAGTTGGACCACTTACAACCAGGTCTTCAGCGCGACGCCGGTGGACTTTGGCCCTGTAGCTGTCGGCCAAACCTCAAGCGCCCAAATTCTGACTTTCAATCCGACCTACGATGAATTGCTGGTCGCGGGTCCAATCGCCACCATCAACGCCACAACTCTCGGTGTCACTGGCCTTGACTTTACCGTGACAGACCCCGGCACCTGCGCCGTGGGCAACACCCTGGCGAAGGGCACGACCTGCACGCTGAAGGCGACCTTCACGCCAAAGTATCCCGGCCAGCGCAAGGGTGCGGTGCTGCTGATTGACGCGAAAGGAAACGGCATTGCGGAAGCGTATCTGCAAGGCACCGGGACCGCTCCCCAGGTGACCTTTGGCCCCTACTCTACCGTCACCTACAACATCCTGGCTCCGCAGAACAACGCGAATCCCGGCCTGAATCTGATCGCACCTGTGAGCGATGTTACGGTGGATGGCGCGGGCAACGTGTATGCCACGGATTTGCTGATTGGCAGTGTGGATCAGTCGATAGCAGTGAGTTCGGGCGACATCTGGAAGTTTCCCGTGGGATGCACCGGGCCTAGTTGCAATATCAATGTGGCGGCATCAAGCAAGTCTCCGGGCACTTTTGTGGTGCTTCCTACCGGCCTCGCCATGGATGGCGGGGGTGTGCTTTGGGCGGCGGAGCCCTACCTCACGGCCCAATATATCGACACGGTGGCCAACTGGTACCCCACGCAATGCAGCCTGGTTTCGGGTGCCATGAGCGGATTCATGAGCGCGGAGGTGGATGGCGCAGGTAACCTCGCCATGGTGGGCAATGGCGTGCTGCAAAGCTGCTTCTACGACCTTGGACTAGGCCAGAAGTCCCAGACGACCTCGTTCGATTTCAGCGGGAACACGCCAAGCATGACCATTGACCCGGCGGGCAACTTTTTTGTGGCAGACACGGGCAACAACGCCATCAAGGAAGTGCTGGCCTCCAGCGGCTACACCATCGATCGCAGCGTGGGCAGCGGCTTCAGCAGCCCTTACGGCGTCACATCGGACGCTTTCGGCAACATCTACGTCGCCGACACCGGCAACAACGCCGTCAAGGAGATTGTCGCCTCCAGCGGATATACCCAGGTGCTCACAGTGGCCACCTTTGATCCCAAAGTTGTGACTCCCGAAAAGCTCACCGTCGATGCGCAGGGGAACATCTACATTGCCACCAGCGCCTACAACACTGCGAGCGTCTACAGCACGCTGGCCCAGCCGTTCGTCAAGCTCGATTTCGCGGACACCCCGGCGTTTAACTTCCCCACTTCCACCAAAATCGGCACCACCGACTCGACCGACGGCACCCTTGTCGCAACCGTCCGGAACAACGGCAACAATCCGCTCACCTTCAGCGGATTGGCGATCACTGCGAACTTCAGCGTCGACTCCGGCACGACAACCTGCTCGACCTCCGCGCCCCTGGCCTCTGGGGCTACTTGCACCGTCGGTGTGTTCTTTACCCCCAACGCACCTGGCGCACTTACCGGCACACTCACCCTCACCGACAACGCGCTCAACCTGACGGGCGCAACCCAGCAGTTCGCCCTCTCAGGAACGGCATTTTCCACGCCTGCTACAGCTACACCCACAGTCATCGTCGCGCCCGGTTCGGCCAACATCACGACCGCGCAAAGTGATGCGGTCACCATCACGGTTAGCGGCGCAAGCGGCAGCCCCACTGCCACCGGCGGGGTCTCGCTCATCGTCGGCGCATACACCTCGGCAACTGTTCCCCTTGTCGCGGGCAGCGCAACCATCAACCTTCCCGCGGGCGTTCTGGCGCTCGGCACCGATACCGTGAACGCCGTCTATTCGCCCGACACCGCATCTTCGACCACATACGGCCCCGGGGCCGGCAGCGCGAAAATCACCGTCTCCGCCGTCCCTGCCACCACCCCCACAGTCGCCGTTATTCCCGCGGCCATCGACATCAGCGTCCAGCAAAGTCTCTCCGTCCTGATCGCTGTCACCGGCGGCTCCGGCAACCCCCCGCCTACCGGCACCGTCACCCTCTCCGGTGGCAACTACGCGTCCCTCGCGTCCACGCTCACCAACGGCAGTGCCGCACTTACCATACCCGCTGGATACCTGCCTTCAGGCAATCAGACACTGACTGCCTACTACACGCCCGACCCCATCAGCCAGGCCAACTACACCAGCGCATCCGGCTCCGCCCTGGTTGCTGTGGAGGCCGCCGCCAAATCCACTCCCACAGTCAGCGTCACTCCGTCCTCCCCCACCATTCTCGCGAATCAGCCGCTCCAGGTCACCGTTCAGCTGCCGGCGGCGGTCGGCCATTCCGCGCCGACAGGTTCCATCGTCCTCAGCAGCGGCGCCTATGCCTCCACCGCTTTCTCACTGAGCATGGGCCGAGTCACCCTCACCATTCCTGCCGGCACGCTCGCCATCGGCAGCGACACCCTCACCGCGACCTATTCGCCTGACAGCGCAAGCCTGCTTACCTACGCCAGTGCATCCGGCGCAGCGGCGGTTACCGTGAACTCGCCGCGGGTCGCCACCTCCACCTCGCTTCATGCCAGCGCCTCCTCGGTGGCCCACGGCACCAGCGTTACCTTTACCGTCGGAGTAACCCCAGCCTCAGGTACGGGCACACCCAGCGGTTCTGTGAGCCTCATGGATGGCGCATCCACTCTGGCCACGCTCACGCTCGACTCCAGCGGAGCAGCTACCTTCTCCACCTCTACGCTCGCCGCAGGTATCCATTCCCTGACCGCTGTCTACCAGGGAGATGCCAACGATACTGCCAGCACCTCCGCGACGGTCTCGGTCACCGTGGCCCAGGCGCTCCTAGCCACCACAACCACCCTCGAGGCCAGCGCCAGCTCCGTAGTTGCCGGCACTAGCCTCACCTTTACCGCGAACGTGTCCCAGATCCTGCTCTCTGCCGTCCATCTCGCTCCCAATGCCGCCCCGGCCCCAACCGGCACCGTCACTTTTCTCGATGGAACAGCTTCCCTCGGCACTGCCACCCTGAACTCCAGCGGCATCGCGACATTTACCACCGCAACTCTGGCCGCCGGTTCCCATTCCATCACCGCAACCTATAGTGGCGATGCCAGCGATACAGCCAGCACTTCCGCGGCAGTTGCTGTCACCGTAGCCGCTGTGGTCCAATCCGCATCTCTCACGCCGCCATCGCTCAGCTTCACCACGCTCAGCGGCTCCACCAGCGCGGCCCAGACCGTCACCCTCTCCAACACCGGCAACATAGCCCTCGGCATTACCGGCATATCGCTTACTGGGACCGACACCAGCGCCTTTGCCCAGTCCACCACCTGCGGTTCCTCGCTTGCTCCTGGCGCAAACTGCACCATCTCCATCACCTTCTCGCCAACTTCTGTAGCCACTTTCAGCGCCACCCTATCGGTTGCGGACACCGCCACCGGCTCACCGCAAACCGTAGCCCTCAGCGGAACTGGAAACGCGGCGCCAAACTTCACCCTCAGCGCAAGCCCAGCCGTGCAAGCCGTGCCGTCTGGAACCGCAGCCACTTACACCCTCACCGTTACCCCGCAAAATGGTGCGTTCAATCACGCCGTCTCTCTCTCAGTCACCGGGCTGCCCCAGGGAGCCACCGCAACTTTCACGCCGCCATCCGTCACCCCAGGCAGCTCTGCCGCGACCAGCCAGCTCAGCATTCAAACCGCAACAACCACCGTCGCCCGTAACCAACGCTCCATCTGGCCGATCGGCGGCCCTGCCCTCGCCCTCATCGGCATCTTCTTCCTGCCGGCCAGGCGCAGACGCCAGTGGCTAGCCTTGGGAACTCTCTTCCTTGCCGCCCTTGGGGCACTCACCCTCAGCGGCTGCGGCGGTGGCTTCGCCCTCAACGCGCCTTCTGCCAACACCTACTCGATTACCGTCTCCGCCGACAGCGGGCAGGACATCCAGACCACCACCGTGCAGCTCACGGTCAACTAAGGAGAACCAATGCGCATCCCAGCTCTCGCTTCTGCTCTGTTCTTCCTGGCCGCAATGGCAATCTCCGCCGCCCCCGGCAAGGCGCAATCCAACACGCCTTCACGGTCCATGCCCAGAGAGCTGGCCCTCACCTACAACTGGGAACACAGCAACGCGCCGCCGGGCGGATGCGGCTGCTTCGGCCTCAACGGCGGAGGACTGCAACTCGCCTGGCCACTCGGCAAAAAAGGATTCGCCCTCGCCGCCGACTTCAGCGTTGTCCATCAGCCAAACGCCGTCACGGCCGGCAACTCCATCACCCTCAGCACCTATCTCGCAGGCATCCAGTACCGCCCCGCCAGCCACGGCAGTCGCTGGCAGCCATTTGCCGAGATTCTCGGCGGCGCCAGCCATGCCTCCGGCAATCTTGTTGCATCCGGCTCTGCGGCCAGCAATGCCGGCCTGTCTTTTGCCGCAATCGCTGGCGGGGGCCTCGACCTCGGCCTCAGCCGCCGGTGGCTCTGGCGCGTCTTTCAGGCGGACTACCTCGCAGGCACCGTCAACAACGGCTCCAACAACCACCAGAACATCCTCCGCCTCAATACCGGCGTCGCCCTGCGCTTTTAGGGCCTCGCTGCGGCTTCAAGCTGCTTGCGAATGTTTGCCCGCGGCGAATCCGCGCCCACGGACGCGAGCAGCCCCAGCCCTTCCTCTGCGGTGGCTCGCCCTTCGGCAACTTTGCCGGTCGCCCGAAGAGCCTCCGCCAGCACCAGCAGAATGCCCGGTGTGTGGCGATGGCTTTGCTCCGCCGCCCGGCTCTCACAGGCCAGAGCAAACTGTGCGTCCCGCAGCGACGCAGGCTGCACATGCAGAAAGGCATTCCCGGCATTGTCCAGTGCCATCGGGGAAGCCTGTTCCTTCGCCGCAATCTGCCGTAGTGTTGCCAGCCCCGTCGCCGCCAATTTCTTCTGCGCCTGCCCAAGCCCGGCCTCCGCCGTAGCCAACCTCACTTGGGCATCCGCGCGCAGTACCTTCCAGTTCTCGTTGGAAGGGTCTTGCCGCAGCATCCTCTCCACCACTCCCAGGTACTCTTTCAGCAGGGCAGCCGCTTCCGCAGTAGCCTTCTTCCGGTTTGAACCCTCCGGCGCCAGCAGAGGATTCGCTGCCGCCTCTCTTGCCGCAGCTTCATCGTCCAGAATCACATCCAAATCCGCCAATGCGCGCAGATCTTCCGGATCCGCCGCGGACAGCTTTCGCTCCGACTGCTCCACCCCGCTCAGGATCGGCATGGCCTCCTCAAATCGACCCAACTCCACCAGTGCATTGCCCTCTTTGCGCAGAATCATGATCCGCATCCGCTGGATCGTCAGGGTAGACTGTTGTTCCTTCGCGATCGCGTCGGCGCGCTGCACCGCCAGTTGAAAGTCCTTCAGAGCTTCCGCGGGATCCGTCTCCAACTCAGTACTGCCGATCTTCATCTGGTTGATCGCAAGACCCCGAAGAGCCCGCTCAAACTTCGCGTCCATGCTCAGCGCACGGTAATCCAGTTCAATCGACTTGCGAAATGCGGCAATCGCTCCATTCACATCTGCCATGCTCGCCGTTCCGGATTGACCCAGCTCATCGCCCAGCGAACCGAATGCCGAAGCCGCGTCGCAAATCAACCGCGGAGACGCTCCGCCGCCCCTCACCAGGCGGTCATAGCTTTCGGTCGCGGCCCTCATCGACTCCACTGCCTCACGGGTTCGCGCCATGCCAAAGAATATCTCCCCTTGCGATTCCTGCGCGGTCGCCAGCGCCTCCAGAACCTCTTTGTCCGTCCTGTTTTCAGCAGCCAACGCCGTGGTGAGATCGATCGCCTTCCGGATCCCCTCCAATGCGCCGCTCGGGTCGCCAAGATTCTGCTCATAGGGATTTCCCTGTATATTCGCCAGTCGCGTATACGCGTCCACAAGATCCAGTTGTGTCTGCCGGTCTCCCTTCGCATCTCGGGCCATCCGGTCCAGGTGTTCCAGAACCCGCGTCACCAGCAGTTTCTGCGCGCCCGTCGACCCCGGCAACTGCTTGATGGCCTCATCCAACTCCGACAGCAGGCTGTTGCTCAGTTGCCGCAAATCGGCAGAGCGCGCCTCGGCGCGCCGCCTCTCTGCATTGGCGACGCTGGCCTGCCACACGATGCCTGCAGCGCCCGTTACCAGGCTCGCCAGAACCAGCGCCAGCGCAGTGATCCCCACCCGATGGCGGCGGACAAACTTCACCGCCTTGTACCGCAACGTTGCTTGCCGCGCTGCCACCGGCCTGCCCTCGCAATACGCCCGAAGATCGCTCGCCAGCGGTTCCACCGTCGGATACCGATCCCGCGGATCTTTGCTCAGCGCTTTCTCCAAGATTGCTTCCAGGTCCCGGTCCAGCTTCCTCGCGGAATCAACCCCGTGCGAGGGTTTCCTGGGCGTTTCCTCGCACACCACGCGGATCATCTCACCCATGGAGAGATCCTTCAGTTCATAGGGCAGGGAGCCGGTCAACAGGAGTCGCAACAGCACCCCAAGCGAATAGGTGTCGGAGGCTGTCGTAATGGGCTTCCCCAGAATCTGCTCCGGACTGGCGTACTGCGGAGTAAACGAGAGATATCCCTCACGGGTCATCTGGCTACCCCCAATCTCCACCGACGGCAGCAGTAGTTTCGCCGTTCCAAAATCAAGCAGGCGCGGTCTGCCGTCCGCAGCGACAAAAATGTTGTCCGGCTTCAAATCGCGATGCACGATGAAGTTCTGATGGGCAAACTGCACCGCCTCGCAGATGTGCAGAAACAGGGCAATCCGCTCCAGTTCCCCCAGATTCTGCTCGTTGCAATACCGGTCGACCGGGTCGCCATCCACATACTCCATGGCAAGATACAAATCGCCAGCCGCGGTGACGCCTCCATCCACCAGCCGGGCAATATACGGATGCTGTAGTCCGGCAAGTATCTGTCGCTCCTGACGAAACCGCTCGCGGAACAAGTCGCTCGCGAGCGGCAGATCAATCAGCTTGATCGCAACCTGCTGGTCAAACTGCCCGTCGGCCCGGTGCGCCAGATAGACCGCGCCCATCCCTCCCCGGCCAATCAGTCGGTCCAGTTGGTAATTCCCCACAACCCGAGGAGCTGCGGACGTTTCCGCGCCTGCGTCAGGCCATCGAATTGTCGTCGACTTTTCCTCGGCCTCGCTTGCTTCCAACAGCGAGCGAACTTCTCCGGCCAGGTCGCCATCTCTGCCACACTCCGCATCAATCAGTGCCTCGCGCCCCTCGGCTGAAAGCGACAACGCTTGATTGAAGATGGTTTCGACTCGCTGAAACCTCGACTGCGTTTCACCCATCGCCAGAGACACTCCTGTCTTCGCTTCAATTCTTCACCGAATGAATGATCAAATTTGTGAGGAATTCAATCAGGCCCGCACCAGCCCCGCCGCATCCGCCGGATAGATTCGCCGATACAGCCAACTCCGCGCGAACTTCAGCTCCCTATCCACGGTCGCCTTCGAAACCTGCATCAAATCAGCAGTCTCCACTGCCGTACACCCCAGAAAGTAACGCAACTCCACCAGCCGAACCTTCGACTCATCTAACTCGTTCAGTTCGTCCAGCGCTCGGTTCAAATCCAGCAGCTCGGGCCCGTCCACCGACACCCACGCCAGGTCCTCGCTCAATGGAATCCGCTGCAGCCCACCACCGCGAATCTGCGCCTGCGACTCCCGTGCGTGATCAATCAAAATCATCCGCATCACTTTCGCGGCAAATGCATAGAAATGCCGCCGGTCTTCCCAGTCGGCCTTCTTCTGGTTCAGCAAACGCAGATACAGCTCGTGCACCAGCATCGTCCCCTGCATCCCGTCAGGGTTCCGCTCGCGCCCCACATAGGCCGCCGCCACATTGCGCAAGTGAGGGTACACCAAGGGCATCAGCTCTGAAAACGCAGTTGCTTCACCGTTCTTCCACTTGCCCAACAGCAGCGTAATCTCGCCCTCGCCTTGCTCCAATACCGCCCCCAGCGCAAAATTCTATCCACCTTGATTTGCAGTCAGGGTATCACCTTCGGGCCAGAATGCGGACTATCCGCTAGCTAAGCATGGGAGGCCCCCGGCTGCCGGGGGATACTTGCCTTCTTCAGGCTCGGTGCTAACCGGAAGCTAACATTCAGCAAGGTCCAAGAGTGACGGGCACTCAAACTGGAGTGCCCGTCACTCTTGTGCGTAGGTCTGTGACCGCATGAGAATGTGCCTTTGCATTAACATTTTCATCGCCACCGTCCAGGAAAGCTCATCCGACCAGGCGTGGCATATGTACTCCGCCTGACACGGTGGTCACTGAACTTTCTACCCAAAGTCCGGCCACGGTCAGGATTGCTCTGCGCAACGGGGCAAGAAAGCCTGCTATCCTCTCGCCTTCACTCCGGGTGGTTCGTCTCACACATCTCCCCATTCAGGAACTTGTCCCGCAGCTTCGTGTTGAAGCTCTCGCAGTATCCGTTCTCCCATGGAGAACCTGGTTCGATGTACATGGTTTTGGCCCCGGTTTGAGCCAGCCACTTGCGCCGCTCCGTGCGGTTCAGCAAGCACTGCCGCGTTGACTCATCAATCCGGTTCAACATACGCCCACTCCTGCCGTCATAGATCTTCGTGCTCACGAAGTCGTAAGTCCACACATGGTTACTGTAATCGGGACGCAACTGCATACAGGCCCCATCGTTCAGCCACACGCGGCCACCCGGCTTCTCAATCTGAGGTACCTTCGGCCCCTCGCGATGCCAAATTCGATAAACCCGGTCCTTGCCGACATGCCAGCCTGCTCTCCGCAGCAGCGTCGTAGTCCGTCGGTAGCCGTAGTGCCCATACTGGCTGGCCAACTCGATGATGGCCCGGGTCAGTCGATCCTCGTCCTCGCGCTGTGCCGGTTGATAGCGCTGCGTGCCCCGTGGTTGTTTCACCAGCTTGCGCGCCCGCCGTACTCCTTCCGCCAGGCGGAATACGTCTGTTCTGTAGTCTCGTTCTCCCGGCAGGCTGCCGGTGTCATCTTGCCGTGCGCAATCGCCACTTCAATTTGCCGCATCAGGTTCACAACCTGCTCAGCAGTACGCTTGTTCCCCTTCTGCATATCCTGCTCACCTCATTCCAGCCTGTCTCAAATTTCGTTGTACAAGGAGCGCCGGGCTATCCAAACCAATTGGAGAACAAGCAGCTGGTGATGTGAATGGGGTACGTTTGAAGTACGAATTTGGAGGGCTTTTCGCAAGTCGCCGATTTTATGGAGCGGGAGACCGGGATCGAACCGGCGACATTCAGCTTGGGAAGCTGACGTTCTGCCACTGAACTACTCCCGCTCAGCAACGTCTACATGAGGATACCAGAATTGGTAGAAATTCTGCGCAGGCTTGGGGACACGGAGGCGGAAATTGTCATTGGGGTCAGATTTGGGCCTTTTCGGGAGGCGGGCTGAAGACGCACGGAAAACCCGTGCACTGAGAAATTTCGCGCGAAAGATGACTCCGAGCCAAGTGGGCTTGTCGATGGTTTCAGGCAGCAGCGGAGACGAATTGCAGGAGCGATTTCTGATCGGCAACCCTGGGTTCGTCATTTGACCAACTCCATATCTTGTTTTTTGCCGGGGGCAGCAGTTGCAGGCCGATTCCATCGGCTCCATAGCGAACCACTTTGGCCTGAACGGCGATGGATCGGTTGGCGGTTTGATCCTTGCTGCGGGTATCCTGCAGCGTCATGAGGAGGACGGATCCAATCCACCAGCGATGGTCGGTGACAAGGTAGAGGCCTTGGCGCGTGACGTCGCGCACGGTATGGGGCACTGGATTCTCGCCATTCCAGTAATAGGCCACCATGTGTTTGACTTCCTTGCGGGGCTCTCTTCGGCGGTCCGTGCCGGAGCCTTTGCTGAACCAGGCGCGCAAGGTGTTCATGCGAATTGTTGCATCGGCAGATACTTCCCGGAGTGTTGTCATTCGGATTCGCTTTGCCCCCATTGGTGTGTCTGGATATTGATAGAACGTGTTAACGCTTCAGGGCCAGCCAGATGAGCAGGATGGTGGCAAAGCCGGAGGCTTCCAGCAGAAAAGCCCAGAAGATGCCGCGGAAGAGTCCAAATTCTGTGTCCTGGAGCGGCTCAGTCGGTGCAGCGTATGGATCGTCCCCAGTGCGTCGAGCCGGTGAAACAACAGAGAGGTTTGAGAGTGAAGCTTCCATGGAGTTTGCCATTGCGACGGAGCCTCCTTTGATGCGCGAACAGGGCTTTGGTCACGGTCGATCCAATGGTGAGGTGGAGTACCTGTGACTGCGCGGCAACTTGGCCGGACATGGTTCATGTTGGCTTGAGAAAGGCGGGGAGGGAAGGACTTTCCATGGGGTCTCGAACGACAGGATTCCACTTTGATTCAAGATGGAGTGCTTGTGCCGAATGGGGAAGAGTATGCCGGTGCGGCTTGGGAGTTGGAGAGTTGCCGGGTGGGCGATTGGGGCGTCCTGCCAGGGACGAGCCAGTGCGCACCGGCCAGTCGGGTATACTGCAACCGTCGGCTTGAACCACGGCCGGTTAGGCCGAACTGCAAGTGGTTGACGCGAGCGAGAAGGAGAAACCGTATGTTGCGGGGGATTTCACCGTTGTTGAGCCCGGAGTTGCTGCAGGTACTTTGCGCGATGGGGCATGGGGACGAGATTGTTCTGGCGGACTCGAATTTCCCGGGCTCGAGCGTGGCCAAGCGGCTGGTGCGGGCCGATGGACTGAGCATTTCGGCGCTGCTGGAGGGGATTCTGCCGTTGTTTCCGCTGGATAGCTACGATGTGCCGCTGGCGATGATGGCGATTGTGCCGGGGGATCCTCTGGACCTGCAGGTGGAGGCGGATTACATGGCTGTGGTTGCGCGTAACGAGCGAGCCGGGGCGGCTCCGGAGCGGGTGGAGCGTCATGCCTTCTATGCGCGGGCGCGAGAGGCCTACGCCGTGGTGATGACGGGCGAGACAAGGGCTTATGGGAATCTGATTTTGAAGAAGGGCGTTGTGCGTTTGTAAGACGATTTCCAGTTCGCGAACAAGAGCCTGAAGCCCGCCGGCGGCATTTCCTGATGGAAAGCTGCCGGCGGGTTTGCCGTTTTGGTCTGCCGCGTTACCAGCCGAGGACGTAGGCGAAGACGAGGGGGGCGACGATGGTGGCGTCGGACTCGATGATGAATTTTGGGGTGTCGATACCGAGCTTGCCCCAGGTGATTTTCTCGTTGGGAACGGCGCCGGAGTAGGAGCCGTAGCTGGTTGTGGAGTCGGAGATCTGGCAGAAGTAGGCCCAGAGGGGGACGTGCTCGCGCTGCAGATCCTGGTGGAGCATGGGGACGACGCAGATGGGGAAGTCGCCGGCGATGCCGCCGGCAATCTGGAAGAAGCCGACGGGGGTGGTGTTGGTGGTGTTTGTGTACCACTCGGCCAACTCCATCATGTACTCAATGCCGGTGCGCACGGTGTGGACGTTTTTGACGTCGCCGGTGATGCAGTGGCCGGAGTACATGTTGCCGAGGGTGGAGTCTTCCCAGCCGGGGACGAAGATGGGCAGGTTCTTCTCGGCTGCGGCGAGCAGCCAGCTGTTTTTCGGGTCGATCTGGTAGCTGCCTTTGAGGACGCCGGAGAGGAGAATCTTGTACATGAATTGGTGCGGAAAATAGCGCTCTCCGGCTTGGTCGGCGCGGACCCATTCCTGCAGTACGACGCTCTCAATGCGGCGCATGGCTTCCATTTCGGGGATGCAGGTGTCGGTGACGCGGTTCATGTGGCGGGCGAGTAGTTTTGCCTCGTCGGAAGGGGTCAGATCGCGGTAGTGGGGCACGCGCTCGTAGAAGTCGTGGGCGACGAGGTTGAAGACGTCTTCTTCAAGATTTGCGCCGGTACAGGTGATGGCATGGACTTTGTCCTGGCGGATCATTTCGGCGAGGCTGAGGCCGAGCTCGGCGGTGCTCATGGCTCCGCCCATTGTGAGGAACATTTTGCCGCCAGTGTCGATGAGCTTGATATAACCCTCTGCCGCATCCACCAAAGAAGCCGCGTTGAAATGCCGATAATGATGTTTGATGAATTCCTTGATAGCCATGGATAAGAGCTCCTTTGCGGCGAAGTGCGCCATTCTCGAAAATATCACAGGGGTTGGTGGGTAGTGGTTAGCGGTGCGTGAACAGTGGCGAGGGGTTACTGATTTCTAACTCTCCTCCCATTGGTTGTCAGAAACTGGGGTTATAGGGGCAGGACTGCATTCGGTTTGTCTGGAAGTGGGTTTCTAATGGAATGTGTGGTTTAGGCGAAATTGAAGACAGGCCTCAAAAATGCCTTTTGGGCCATTTTTCAAGCTACTCTAAAACGTAGAGTGGTTGATTTCATTGGGTGAAAGCGATGAAAAGCGAATAAAAAGAGAACTAAGTGCGTTTTTGGGCGTTTGCTCTTTTCCCCCTTCGAGTGGGGTGTTGGCGAGGTGGTTACGGGCAGCGGGAGGCTGCCAAGGACTTAGGGACTTAGGGACCGGATCGAGCTGCGCTCGATGGGGTTCTGCTCACCCTTCTATTGTGCGCGTTTGGGGCTTAATTATGCGCAGACTGGGAGCAGATTTTTTCAGTGGTCGGTGATTGAGTCAGTGGGGGCGTTGCAGGCCGGAGTCGTAGAGGAGGCGGATGATGCGGAAGCGGTGGCCGCGGAAGGGTTCGAGGAGCTCCATCATGCGTTGGTCGGAGCCTTCGGGTTCGCCGGCGAGGGCGTAGCTGACGAGGTGGGGCAGGTGGAGGTCGGCGGGGATGGCGGCATCGATGTCTCCAGCGCCGTAGCCGAGGACAGTTTCGGTGGTCCAGGGGCCGATGCCGGGTTGGCGGAGGAGGTGAGCGCGGAGGGATGGGAAGTCCATGGTGTTGCTGAGGGGGTGGAAACGCGACTCCTGGGCGAAGCGCAGCATGGTCTGGGCGCGCTGGTGGTCGATGTCGACGGCTTCGAGCTCAAAGCGGGGGATTTGGGTGAGGGTGGCCGGGGGTGGGAAAGCGGTGAGTCCGAGGGGAGCGGGAGAGCCCCAGCGCTGGACGATGCGCCGCCAGCCGCGCATGGCGTCGACGGTGCGTATGCGCTGCTGGAGGATGGCGGAGTTGACCGAGTCCCAGAGCCAGGGATAACGGAGGATGCGCAGGCCGGCGAGACGCCAGTAGAGGCGCTGGATGCCAGTGTCAGGGGTCAGGAAGGTGTCGTAGTGGTCGGGCTGGGCGAGGCAGTGGGCGGCTTCCTCGGCGAGGGCCGCGGCATTTGAGCCGTGGGCAGCCACCTCAAGCTCGTGCTCGCCGCAGCGGGCAAAGTGGAGGGCTGCGGGGGCGTCGCGGTAGAAGAAGGCCTTGGCGAAGCTGTCGTGGGTTCTGTGTGCCGTGGGGTCATGGGGGCCGAGGGATTGCAGGGAGAAAGTGCGCGCGAAATGGATGGGGAAGAGGGAGACGCGGAAGCTGATGGACTGTTCCGCTGGGCTCATGCGGCCCTGACCTGTGCGGCGCGGGCACGCTGCCAGTCGCGCAGGCCGAAGACGGCCATGACGACGAAGATGGCGTAGAGGGCGGCGGTGATGGGGACCTGCTTCCAGAGGTATTCGCCGATGTATATGAGGTCGACGGCGACCCAGACGTGCCAGTTTTCAAGGTATTTGCGGGCCTGCCACCATTGGCCGACGAGGCTGAAGGAGGTGAGGGAGGCGTCGAGCCAGGGGAGCGAAGCGTCGGTGTAGCGGGCCATGAAAGCGCCGAGAGCGAGGCTGCCGAGGATGCCGGCGAGGATGCCGATGAGCCAGCCATTGCGGTTGAGCTTGAGGACGGTGACTGCGCCTTCGTCCTGCACGCCACGGTACCAGTGCCACCAGCCGTAGACGGAGCAGAGGGCGAAGACGCCCTGGAGGAGCATGTCGGAGTAGAGATGGATTTCGCGGAAGAACTCTCCGTAGAGGAGGCAGGAGAGGATGATGACGGGCCAGGCGACGAGAAGGCGGCGCATGGTGAGCCAGATGCCGAGGAGGCTGACGAGGGCCGAGATGACCTCAAGGGGGGTCATGTGGAGCCAGGCGAGGAGTTGGGGGAGCATGGTCAGCGGGCCTCCGTGGCTTGGGTTGTGGCGAGTTGACGCAAGTGATTGAGGAGCGACGCACCTTCGGTGGTTTGGAACCAGCGGGCGTGGCCGAGGAAGTATCCGTCCCAGGCGAGGGCGGTTTTCTCTTCGGAGTGGAGGATGGTGAGGAAGTAGTCGGCCTCGGAGAGGGCGAATTCAAGATGGACGAGGGGGAGGATGGCGGCGAGCTGATGGAGCGCGTCGCGGCTGAGGGGGCGGATGGAGTGGTAGCCGGCGAGAAGCTGGTCGAGCTGGGCGAAGTGGACGAGGGAGCCGGGGGTCTGGGATGGTTGGTCGATGCGGAGCCACTCGACGATGTTGCGCTCGATGGCGGTGGCCAGGTCGTGGAGGGCGCAGGTGCGGTCGGCGAGGCCGAAGTCGATGACGGCGGCGACCTGGGCCTCGGGGCCGGTGGCGGCCCAGGTGAAGTTGGAGGCGTGTGCGTCGTTGTGGGTCCAGAGGGGGGCGAGGTGGCTGGGGAGGGGATGGCTGCCCTGCCCGGCGGAGTATTGGGCGAATGGCGTGCGGGCCAGGGTTTGGAGGAGGGGATCGAGGGCTTGTTCGGCGGCTGCGCGCCACTTGCGGGGGCCGAGCCATGCCTGGAGCTGGGGGCGTGCGGCGAGGCAGGTCTCGATGGCCCGGTAGGGATTGGGAGCGGTGAGGATGGAGAAGCTGGTGACGAGGGGATGCCTGGGGCGTGCGGGCGCGGTGTATCCTTGAGCTGCGTTGTGGAGCTGAGCGAGGGCCTGGCCGGCGCCGTGGGCGTGGGCGGCGTGGAAGAACGGGGTCCAGGAGAGCGCGTCCTCATAGGCATCGACGCCGGCGGCGAGGGGATGGGCTTCGTAGGTCCAGTTGCCGTCGAGGATGGCGGTTGTGCCGTCGGCGGTGGTCAGGGGCGGCTTGACGAGGGGGGTGCGTACGGCCAACCAAGCCATGAAGGTGTGCTCTTCGGCGAGGGCAGCGGGGGTGCGTACGGCGAGGGCGTGGCGCTTGAGGAAGACTTTGCCTTGGGGGGTGGCGACGAGGCTGGCGGCGGAGAATGGGCGCGGGCTGATGGAGAGAAGTTGATCGGCACCGCCGGCGGCCGGGTAGAGGCGGAGGATGCGGTCTGCTTCGGGCAGGGTGAGGGGAGGCCAGTCCGGGGGGACCAGGTCGCCGGAGAGGCCGTGCGCGATGTGTGGGTTGGCTGAGATGGGTGAGTCCTGGGGCGAGAGTGCCCAAGAGATAGTGTAAAGGCAGTGGTTAGTGGACAGTGGGATCGAGCTGCGCTCGATTTTGAGTGTTCGGAGGGGGATTTGTAGTTCCCCGGTCTCAAAAGCGAGACCGGGGGCACCAGGATGGTTGCTTAAGGCGATGGAAAAGGCAAAGGGCTGAGGACGCGGGCTAGTTGTCGGTGTTTTGGTAGGGCTTTTGGAGATAGAGGCGGGCTTCGTTGAGGGCGCCCTGGGTGTTGTCGTTGGTCTGGACGGCTTGGCGGTACTCGTTGACGGCGCGGTCGCGCTGGCCAGTGACGTCAAAGATTTTGCCGAGCTGGATGTGGCTCCAGACTTCGGTCCAGCGAGGGTCGCCGTCGCCGCGGAGGGCGTCTCGATAGGCGTTGGCGCTGGCCTGGTAGTTGCGCTGCTCGAAGAGGACTTCTCCGATGCGGTAGTCGGCGAGGGAGCTTTGCGGGTTGGCTTCGAGGGCTTTCTGGAACTCGGTGAGGGCGGCGGCGGTGTCACCCTGGGCGACGAGCTGCTGGCCTTTGAGGATGGCGACGCGGACTTGGAGGTCTGGGCTGGACTTGAGGACCCAGTTGTCGGGGTCTATGGAGATGTGGCGGGGGCGGCCGAAGGTGTCGACGACGAACTGGGAGTTGGAACCGACGACATCGATGCGCTTGGTTTCGGTTTTGCCGTCAGTTTCGACGCGGAGCTCGACGGGCATGCGGAAGAGGTCAAGGTCTTGCTCGATTTGGCCGATGGTGCGGAAGCCCTTATTGTTGCCGAGGCGGTAGACCGCGAAGTGGTTGACGAAGTTGGGCGCGCCGGTGCCGTCAACCCACTGGGCGAAGAAGGCGGTGAGTTGCTGCTGGCTTTGCGCCTCGGCGACTTTCTGGAAGTCGATGCTGCGCATGGGCTTGTCAGTGAACTGGCTGAGCGCGCCCTGGAGCGAGTTTTTGAAGGACTTGTCACCGATCTCCCAGCGGAGCATGTGAAAGACCATGGCGCCTTTTTCGAGGGTCATGGACTGGAACTGGGGGGTGAAAGGGTCTAGGCGACCGGCGGAGGAAAGGGGAGTGGTGTCGTAGGCGAGCGCGCCTGCTGAGACATCCTGAATGGCGTTTTCCATGGCGGTGCGGCCGTTCTCGTCTTCGAGGTACATGAGCTCGGCGTATCGGCTCATGCCGTTGGTGATCCAGGCGTCGTTGAGGGTTGCGGGGGAGACTTCCGAGCCCCACCACTGATGGGCGATGGTGTTGGCGAGGAGTCGAACGCCGGATTTGTCCCCGACGCGGGAGCCGGAGATGGCGGCGAGTTCGGGCGCCCAGACGGCGGGCAGGGTATCGTCGGGGAGCTCGACGACGGCGAGGCGGCCTGACTCGGGCTGGCCAAAGGTGGTGGTGAAGAAGTCCATTTCGCGGGCGGCGGTTTCGGCCAGGTCGGTGGCTGCGGTCTGGTGTGCGACGGTGAGGTAGGTCTTAATATTTGCAGCGCCGTTGGCTGCCGTGGGGGGAACGAAGCGTCCCGCGATGACGGTGCCGGGGAAGCCGGGACGGGTCCAGTTGAAGTCGTACTGGTCACCGGGCTTGCCGCTTGCGAGGGTGACGGTGGTGGGGCCGTTCTGGAAGCCGGAGGCGATAACACGCATGCCCTGGGGGACGCGGATGTGCATTTCAGCAGTGAAGCGGTCGGTGAGGTAGCCGGTTGTGGGGAACCAGCGGGCTGGGTAGAGGAGATAGCTTTCCAGCTCCTGGATGGCGGCGAGCTTGAGGCCTTCGACGGGGCCGTCGTCGTCGCCGGTGATTTTGCCGTCGTAGACGAAGGTCCAGTGGACGGGCTGGCCTTTGACGAAGGGGGTTGCCGGGGAGACGCGGATGGAGCCGTCTGCGGAGCGGTCGCCGGTGAGCAGCTTGCCCTGGTCGTCGGTGATGCTGGTGAGCTTGAGGGCGGGGTGGAAGCCGAAGGTGACGACATCGGCGGTGTCAGGCGCGGTGAAGGTGACGACGGCCTTGGCGGCGAGGTGGTGGGTGGCGGGGTCGAGCTCCGCGTCAATGACATAGCCGCGGATGGTGAGGACCTGGCGCGCGGGGGCAAAGGCGTGGCCGGGGATGGCCAGTGCGGCGGCGGCAAGCAGCAGGAGCAGGCGCGGGGCGCAGGCGACGAAGGTCCATTTCAGGGAGTAGCTCGGGGTCGGGTTCAGGGTCATGGGGGAAGCCTTCTTCATGCCGTTGTCATTCGTGCCGCTAGCTTGCCGGTAATCCTAACGTCTCAAGGGTAATTGAAGCTACGCGGGCGATTGCCGACTGGCTTTGTCCGCGTCCCTGGCGCAGTTTATCGCTCGTGGCACGGAGACCAGCGAGCATGTTGGTGCGCACCTCTCCCTCGGCCAGCAGGGGCGTCAGGTGTTTGACGATATTTGTGGCAGTAAAGTCATCCTGAATGAGTTCGGGAACGAGACGTTTGTCGGCAACGAGGTTGACCATGGCGACATGGGGGACGGTGACGACGCGTTTGGCGATGGCGTAGGTGATGGGGGAGACGCGGTAGACGACGACAAAGGGGTTGCCGATGAGTGCTGCCTCGACGGTGGCGGTGCCGCTGGCGACGATGGAAGCGCGAGCGTGGAAGAGCGCGGGTCGGGCATCTTCAACGAGGCGGAGGGGCAGACCGGGCGCGTGCTGGTCGATGAGGGCCTGGGTCATGGTGCGCTGGGGCGGGGTGAGGGTGATGGCCAGGGGAAGGACGAACTGGGTTTGGGGCTGGTGGGCGTGGAGCAGCGTGGCGGCGGCGAGGATTTCGGGGAGATTCATGCGAATCTCTTTGGCGCGGGAGCCGGGAAGGAGGCCGATCCAGGTTTGTGCGGGGTCGAGGCCGGATTCGGCGGCGAAGGCTTCGCGGGAGGTGGTGGGCAGGGGGAGGTCGGCGAGGGGATGGCCTACATAGTCCGCGTGAACGCCACGCTGGCGGTAGAAGGGCTCTTCGAAGGGGAAGATGACAAGCATGCGGGTGATGAACTGCTGGACGAGCTTGATACGGTGCTTTTTCCAGGCCCAGAGCTGGGGGCTGACGAAGAATATGACGGGGATGCCGAGGCGGTGGAACTCTTTGGCGAGCTTGAGGTGAATGTCGGGGAAGTCGATGAGGACGGCGACGTCGGGCCGGCGGTCGCGAATGGACTGGCGGAGGCGGCGGAACTCGCGGTAGATGCGGGGCAGGTGGCGGATGACCTCGGTGATGCCCATGACGGCCATGTCTTCGCTTTTGACGATGCGGAGGCAGCCGAGAGCGGCCATGCGTTCTCCGCCCATGCCGAAGAAGGTGGTGCCGGGGCAGCGGGCCTTGAGTTCTTCGAGGAGGAGGGCGCCGTAGTGTTCTCCGCTGGCTTCGCCGGCTGAAAGGAAGATATTTGGAGCTTGCTTAGTCATCCACTCTGGTTATACCGCGTTGGGGGTGGAGAGTGCGTGACCGCCGCCGACCCCGCAAAATGGGGGGGTGGGGTGTTTTTGTTGAGAAATCCGCTGTAAGCATTTGATCCGGAATTGCTTAGCGGGTGGTTACCTGGTGTGTTTTGCGCTCTTTTGTGCCACTTTTTGCGTCCAATTCGATGCCGAATCCGGGTGAGGTGCGGACAAGTGAGCGTGGAGCCGCATCGATTGTTTCCATTCTACCAAGGTTCGAGTTAATTCTAAGCAAATGGATTCTGAGGTGGACGGCTTGCATGTGGGGAGCTTGGGGAGGGGTGAGATTTGCGGGGATTGGTGTGGCTCCATCTCCCGGCCGATCTCCCGGCAGAGGGTGGCGGGAGATGGGCCGGGATTGGCGCGATCAGGCTTTGAGGGCGGCGGCGACGGAGGTTGCCAGAGGGGTGGTGGGGTGCCCGAGGAGGGTGGAGAGCTGGTGGCGGTCGTCGAAGAGGGAACCCTGGGCTGCGCCGGTATCGAAGGCGGCGTAGGCCTGGGCCATGGGTGCGGGCAGGCCGAAGCTGGTGAGGATTGCGGCGTACTCGGCTTCGGGGAGGTTTTTGTAGGGGATGGATTTGCCGGTCTGGCGGGAGATTTCCGCGGCGAGATCGGTGAGGGTGTAGGCCTGGTCGCCGGCGAGCTCGTAGGTCTTGCCCTGGTGGCCAGATGTGGCGAGTATGGCAGCGGCAGCTTCCGCATAGTCGGCGCGGGCGGCGGAGGAGATTTTGGCATCTTCGGCTGAGCCGAGGAATGCGCCGCCAGCGAGTGCTCCGGCGATGGAGCCGGTGTAGTTCTCGGTGTACCAGCCGTTGCGGAGGATGGTGTAGGGCAGGCCGGAGGCCTTGAGGTCGGCTTCGGTGGCGAGGTGGTCTTTGGCCAGCAAAGTGATGGCAGAGGTGTCGGCATGTAGCAGGCTGGTGTAGAGGAACCACTGGACGCCGGCCTTTTTGGCAGCCTCAATGACATTGCGGTGGTCGGTGATGCGGTTGGCGAGGTCGTTGGAGGAGATGAGCACGAGGGTGTGGACGCCGGCGAAGGCAGTGGAGAGGGTTTCGGGCTTTGTGTAATCGGCTTCGCGAACGGGAACGCCGAGATCGGCGGCCTTGGCGGGAGTGCGGACGAGGGCGACGATTTCGGAAGCGGGGACGCGGGTTTTGAGGTTTTCGACGACGAGACGGCCGAGGTGGCCGGTGGCTCCGGTGATGGCGATGGACACGGTTGGATCCTTTCGGGAGTAGGTGCTGCGTTTTTTGGATGAACCGTAACTGTGAAAGTTACAAAATATTCGAAAAAGTTGGGGTTTAAGCAGTGTGCTTGATGGAGCCGAGCAGCGACAGGATGGTGGTGTGCGCGAGGGAGTCCTCAAGGGCACGCTCGGCAGTGCAGAAGATAGGGCCGAGGATGCCCTGGATTCGCTTGCCGACGGGACAGAGTGGGTTGGGTGGCTGTGTGTGCATGGAGAAGGGCGAGCCCTCTTCGACGGCACGGCGGACGTCGCGCAGGGTAAGTTGGCCGGGGTTGCAGGCGAGCTCCCAGCCGCCGCCGTTTCCGGGGCGGGAGGAGACGATGCGGGCTTTGCGCAGGGTTCCGAGGAGACGGCGGACGACGACGGGGTTGGTGTTGACGCTGCCGGCGATGTACTCCGAGGTGAGAGGCTCGCCGGGTTGGGAGGCGAGGAGGGTGAGGATGTGGAGTGCGACGGTGAAACGGGTGCTGACGTTCATCTGTAATGATTATAGATACGAATGGGGCGGGATGTCCAGGGGGTTTGGGGATGAGAATGGGAGTTGGCGCGAAACGGATATGCGCTAGCTAGAGGAGCAGAAGAAGGAAATTGAGGATATACTGATTGCAATGTATATCCTTGTTGGGTCGGAGGTGCGATGAAAGTTGCAAAGTGGGGAAACAGTCTGGCGTTGCGGTTACCTATGGCGGTTGTGAAGGAGATGGGATTGGAAGTGGGGGATGACCTGAACGTAGTGAGGATAAGCGGTGAGAAAGAGATCGGCGTAGTACGCAACGATTGGCGGAAACAGGCCATTGAGCGGTTGCGTGCGTTGCAGATTGATTTCCCCGAAGATTACAAGTTCGACCGGGAAGAAGCCAATGCCCGGTGAGTATTTCATGGATTCGTCGGTGCTGCTGTATACGCTGTCTCGCAGCGATCCCAGGTCGCGGGTCGCGATGGAGCTGCTGGAGCGGGGCGGTTGCCTGAGTGTGCAGGTGCTGAATGAGTTTGTGAATGTGGCGAGCCGCAAGTTCAAGCTGGACTGGGACGCGATTGAGCTGGTGTTGAACGAGATACGCCGGCTAAGTTATCCTCCGTTGGCGCTGACATTGGCGACTCACGAGATGGGTGTTGAGATTGCGCGGCGTTTTCGGTACACCGTTTACGACTCGATGATTATTGCGTCCGCACTGGAGTCGGGGGTGCCCGTTCTGTATTCGGAGGATATGCAGGATGGGCAGCGGATCGGGGCGTTGACGATTCGGAATCCGTTTCGTGTGAACAGGCCCTAGTTGCATGAAGCCGCAAAACGGGGTTGAAGGCGCGAGAAAAACATCCGCAGGGTCTAAAGCCTAGCTTGCTTTTGTGCGGTCATTTGCGGCACGACTGAAGTCGTGCCCTTTCAAAGCAGCTGGCCGGCTGGACAAAGGCCTCCCCGGTCCCCAAGTGCGAGGGACCGGGGGCACCCAATCGTGGAATATATGTTCAGAATGAAATGGTCACAGCACGAGACTCAGTCGCCTGGCGCGAGTTGCGGGGTGAGGAGTGTGCCGCCCGGCGTTTCCTGGTCTTTGTATTGGAGTTGGTAGAGCTTGTAATAGATGCCGCGCTGGGCGAGGAGTTGCTGGTGGGTGCCCAGTTCGCGGAGTTGGGCTTTGTGCATTACGAGGATGACGTCGGCGCGCTGGACGGTGGAGAGGCGATGGGCGATGAGGACGGAGGTGCGTCCGGCGACCATGCGTTCGAGGGCCAGCTGGATTTTCTGTTCGGTGTCGGTATCGACGGAGCTGGTGGCTTCGTCGAGGATGAGGATGCGGGGGTCGTAGGCGAGGGCGCGGGCGAAGTTGACGAGCTGCTTCTGGCCGGTGGAGAGGGAGTTTCCGCGCTCGATGACGGGCTCGTTGAAGCGCTCGGGGAGGCTCTCGATGAAGTCGAGGACGTTGACGTCGCGGGCGGCCTCGGTCATGCGCTGGTCGGAGATGTCCTGGTTGCCGAGGCGGATGTTTTCGGCGATGGTTCCGCTGAAGAGGAAGGGGTCCTGAAGGACGACGGCGAAGTGGCGGCGGAGCTCGGTGAGGTCGTGTTCGCGGAGGTCGAGGCCGTCAAGGAGGATGCGTCCGCTGGTGACTTCATAGAAGCGCATCATGAGGGCGGTGAGGGTGGTTTTGCCGGCGCCGGTGTGTCCGACGATGGCGACGGTCTGGCCGGGTTCGACGGTGAAGGAGACGTCTTTGAGAATCCACTCGATGTCGGCCATGGCGGCGAGATCGGCGGGGCTGGCGGCGGCGATGCGGGCTTGCTGGTCTGGGGTGAGGGACTGGTAGGTGAACCAGACGTGCTGGAACTGGATGCGGTTGGAGGCGTCGCCGGTCTTGGGGTGGGCGGGGTTGACGATCTCCGACGGGGTGTCAAGGAGCTTGAAGATGCGCTCGCAGGCGGTCATGGCTGCCTGGAGGATGTTGAATTTCTCGCTGAGGTCCAGAATTGGCCGGAAGAAGCGCTGGGCGTACTGGATGAAGGCCGAGAGGACGCCGATGGTGACGACCTTGGAGCCGGCGATGACGCCGAAGCCGCCGCGCCAGATGATGAAGGCGATGGCGATGGAGGAGAGGATTTCGACGGCGGGGTAGTAGAGTGCGTAGGCGAAGACGGTGTCTTTGAAGGCGACCATGTGCTGCTGGTTGACGGTTTCAAAGTCCCGGTAGGCGCGGGCTTCGCGGTTGAAGAGCTGGACGACGCTCATGCCGGAGACATGCTCCTGGGTGAAGGAGTTGATGCGTCCGATGGCGGTGCGGACGCGGCGATAGCTGGCGCGAACGGATTGGCGGAATAGGTGCGTGACAAGGACGATGAGGGGAAGAACGGAGAAGGTGAGCAGTGCGAGACGCCAGTTCATGGCGAGCATGACGCCGACCATGACGGTGAGGGCGAAGATATCGTCGATCATGGAGAGGACGCCGGCGGTGAACATTTCATTGACGGCATCGACGTCTGAGGTGAGGCGGGTGACGAGACGGCCGACGGCGGTGGTGTCAAAGAAGCCGATGTGCATGCGCTGCATGTGGCGGAAGATTTCGCGGCGGAGGTCGAACATGACCTTTTGGCCGGTCCACTGCATGAGGTAGGTCTGGGTGAATTCGAGGCCGTAGGCGATGAGGAGAGCGGTGAGATAGGTGAGGGCGAGTTCGGCGAGTCCGGAGAGCGCGTCGGCGGGGAGACGGCGGGCGATCCAGTTGGAGCTGACGCCGGAGGCGGCGGTGAGGTAGCGATCGAGGCCGACCTTGACGAGGTATGGGCCGACGACGTCGGAGCCGGCCTTGAGGACAACGGCGATGACGGAGATGGTGGCTTGCCAGCGGTAGGGGCGCAGGTAGCGGGCGAGTCGGGCCATCAGGCGGCTGTCGTAGACTTTGCCGGTGATATCGTCGTCGGGTTTTTTGGTGGGTTTCTGCTCGTCTGCCATGGGGAGTTGGATGATTTTCCGGAGAGCCGGGGTGCAAGTTCATTGTATCGGGTGAGGAGTGAGGGGTTGCGGTTTTTCTTTTTAGACTTGTAAGATATTGAATTAAATATAGATGCTGGCTTTCGGATGGTGTTTTTGTTGTGCAGCACTCTGCGTAAGCCGGATGCCAGCTTTCTTGGGCTGCGCTCGATGGTGGGTTGACCCACGTTTCCATTGTGCGCGTTTTGGGTTTAATTGGAAGCAAGTTTGGGGAGTGAATTTTTGAGACAGTGGTTCTCAAAGCAGCTTGTCTTGGAGCTGGGTTGGTCTCGATTGTTTTTTGGGGTCTGCGGAGGACGGGAGGATTTGTGATTCCCCGGTCTCAAAAACGAGACCGGGGGCACCCTCAGTGTGTTGGGGGCAGGGGGAGGGACAACAGCAGATTCCCTTCGGATTGACAGCCCAGAAAGGCAAGGGCAAAGGCCTGATCCTTTGCTGTGCTCGGGATGACTTGTGCTGCGCTGAACGCGGGAGGTTGGGTCAGGGTTTGAATTCGGCGGTTGAGGTGATTTGGATTTGGGTGGTTACGGGGAGGTTGTCGGAGGAGCCGCCGGTTAGCAGGGTGATGGGTTCTTTTTCGACGCGCCAGGCGTGGCGGATGGGGTCCCAGTAGGCCAGGTCGCGGGCTTTGAGGGGCAGGGTTACGTCTACGGATTTGCCGGCGGGGACGGGGATGCGGGCGAAGCCGATGAGCTGGAGCTGGGGGCGCGCGACCTGGGAGGCGTCGTGGCGGACGTAGAGCTGGACGACTTCATCGGAGTCGCGGGAGCCGGTGTTGGAGACGGTGGCGGTGACGGTGAGCTGGCCGTCGGCGGGGATGGCGGGGGCGCTGGTGGCGATGCGGTCGTAGTGGAAAGTGGTGTAGGTGAGTCCGAAGCCGAAGGGGTAGAGCGGCTTGAGGCGGCTGTAGAGGTAGGTGCGGCCGTGGGTGAGGTCGTAGTCGAGCATGGGGAGTAGCTGGTCGTCGCCGGTGGGCCAGGTTTGGACGAGGCGGCCGGCGGGTGAGACCTGGCCGAAGAGGATGTCGGCGAGCCCGTGGCCGAGTTCCTGGGAGTTGTGGGTGAGGTGGACGATGGCGGGGATGTTTTTCTGGCTCCAGTTGATGGCGTAGGGGAAGCTGGAGACGAGGACCTCGACGGTGTGGGGATTGGCGGCGTAGACGAGCTTGACGAGTTCTTCCTGTTCGAGATTGAGGGTGCGGCGATCGACGTCTTCGCGGCCGTTGGAGGGGATGTCGCACTGATCCCAGTGAGTGGCGTTGCAGTAGGGGTGGTTGCCGACGACGACGATGGCTACGTCGGCGCGGCGGGCGGTGGCTACGGTTTCCTCGGGGTTGTCGCCCTTGGCGAAGAGGACGTGGGTGCCTTTTGGGAGGGCTTCGCGGATGCCGGCGAGGGCGGTGACGGCGTAGGGGGGTGTGCCGGAGTACCAGTCGAGGAGGAGATCGTCGGCCCAGGGCCCGATGACGGCGACGGTCTTGAGGGCGGCGGGGTTGAGGGGCAGGGTGTTTGCGTCGTTTTTGAGCAGGACGATGGATTCCTGGGTGGCGAGGCGGGCGAGGTCCTTGCTGGACTGACGCTCCCAGGGAGGGGTGTCCGGCTGCCGGCCGACTTGGCCGTATGGGTCGTTTGAGGCAGGGTTGTTGTCGACGGAGTCGAGCTCGCCGAGCTTGAGCCAGACGCGGAGGATGCCGCGCAGGGAGGAATCCATTTCGGGCTCTGTGATGAGGCCGTCTTTGAAGGCCTGTGTGAGGTCGGGGATATAGGTGTCGAGGAAGCTGTTTATGCCGGCTTTGACGGCAGCAGCGGAGCCGTGTTCCTTGTCGGGGAAGCGCTTGTGGGCGGTGATGAGGAGGCCGAGCGCGCCACCGTCGGTGCAGATGATGCCGTTGTTGCCCCACTCCTTGATCATGACGTCTTTGAGGACGGGATGGATCATCATGGGAGTTCCGTTCCAGGAGTTGTAGGCGGCCATGACGGCGCGGGAGCCGCCCTGCTCAAAGCCCATGCGGAAGGGCACGGAGTAATACTCGCGGAAGAGTCGCTCGCCGAAGTCGGAGGAGGTGTAGCTGCGGCCGTTTTCATTTTCGTTGGCAAGGAAGTGCTTCATGAGAGAGGCGGCCTGCCAGTGGTTGGGGTCGGGCCCTTGGAGGCCGTGCTGAAAGGCGACGGTCATGGTGCCGACGAGGTAGGGATCTTCGCCCATGGACTCTTCACTGCGTCCCCAGCGCGGGTCGCGGGCGAGGTCGACGTTGGGGGCGCGGACGATGAGGCCGCCGCGGTTGTAGGTGGGGCTTTGGAAGATGTAGCGGGCTTCGTAGCCTTCGAGTGCGCCGATTTGCTGCATGAGGCGGGGATCCCAAGTGTTGCCGAGGCCGCGCTCCTGGGGGAAGGTGGTGGTGGGCAGGACGGGTAGGGGCTTGCCTTCAGCTCGGCCTTCCCAGTGGCCGGGACCGCCGAGGGCGAGGCCGTGGAGCCCCTCGACCTGGCCGGAGAGATTGAGTCCGAGGCGGGGGATGCGGGGGTGGTCGGACATGAGGAGGATTTTTTCGTCGAGGGTGAGGCGGGAGAGGAGGTCGGTGATGCGGGCTTCGGCGGGGAGGGTGGCGTCTCGGAAGGGGTAGGCGGGGGATTGGGCGGATGCCGCGGACGCGAAGGCAGCAAGGGTGAGAGCGAGGGGTGTAAGGCGGCGAAGAAGCATGGGTGATCCCTCCGGGGCGGATGGCCCCCGACAGCGAAGGGTATCACAAGGGATGTGCGTTTGTGCCCAACTAAAGCCGTTTAGCGGGGATTGTCGAGGAGGGGACGGAGGAGTGGGAGCATGTGCTGGGCGATGAGTTGGGAGCCCTTGGCGGTGGGGTGGATTCCGTCGGGCTGGATGGTGCCGGGGAGGGTGTAGATGCCGTCGTAGATCATGGGCATGAGGGCCGCGTGGTGGGCGCGGGCGAGGGCGGGGAAGAGGGCGGTGAAGTCTTTGACGTAGTCTTGGCCGTAGTTGGGGGGCAGGGTGATGCCGACGAGCAGGACGCGGATGTGGGCGTCGGTGAGGGCGGTGAGGATGCGGTCAAGGTTGGCGCGGGTGGCGGAGGTGGCGAGGCCGCGGAGACCGTCGTTGCCACCGAACTCGACGATGACGAGGGTGGGGTGAAGGGCGAGGATTTGGGGCAGGCTGGCGACGGCGTCTTTGGTGGTTGCGCCGGAGGTGCCACGGTTGAGGACGCGGACGTTGTCGGTTTGGAGGAGACGCTGGAGGTCGGCGGGGTAGGCCTGGGAGGAGTCGAGGCCATAGCCGGCGGTGATGCTGTCGCCGAAGCAGATGATGGTTTTCTGGGTTTTGGGGGATTGGGCGTGGGTGTTGGCGAGGAGGCCGAGAGCGATTGCCGCGAGCGCGATGGAGCGGGGGAGAGAGCCCATGGGAGGAGTTTACCAAGATCGTGTGGATGGTGTTGGCGGGGTTGTGATGGGGGCAAAAGGGCTGGGGTGGTTGCGGGAACGCTGGGGATGCGGTTCGCGTAACATAGCCGCAGTACCCGTGGGAGCGTTGGATGATTGAAGTGAAGGCAGTGACGAAGTCGATCCAGAACGGCAGCCGGCTTGTGGAGATATTGAAGGGGATTGACCTGACGATTCCGCAGGGGCAGTTTGTGGCGATTGTGGGAGCGAGCGGGAGCGGGAAGAGTACGCTGCTGGGGTTGCTGGCGGGGCTGGATACGCCGACTACGGGAGAAATTTGGCTGGATGGGACGCCGATTCACGATTTGGAAGAGGAGCAGCTGGCGAAGGTGCGGGGGCACAAGCTGGGATTTGTGTTTCAGTCGTACCAACTGATTCCGACGTTGACGGCCTTGGAAAACGTGCTGCTGCCGTTTGAGCTGAACAAGCCGGGCAATGGGGTTGCGGAGGCGCGGCGGCTGCTGGAGCAGGTGGGTTTGGCGGACCGGATGGAGCACTACCCGGTGCAGTTGTCGGGCGGAGAGCAGCAGCGGGTGGCGCTGGCCAGGGCGTTTATTGTTTCGCCGCCGATTGTGATGGCGGATGAGCCGACGGGAAACCTGGACAGCGTGAACGGGGAGCGGGTGCTGGAGCTGCTGCTGAGCCGGAATCGGGATGCGGGGACGACGCTGGTGCTGGTGACGCACGATCCGGCCGTGGCGGCCCTGGCGCACCGGCGGATTGTGCTGCGGGATGGGCAGGTGGTGGAAGACAGGCTGCAGGCGGAAGAGCCGGCAGGGGTGGGAGCCTGATGGGCGCTCGTTCGTTGACCTGGAGACGCGCGGCGACGATTGCAGGGCGGGATTTGCGATCGGCGCCGGGGAAGTTTGTGTTTGTGGTGCTGTCTGTGGCGGTGGGGGTGGCAGCCCTGGTGGGGGTGCGGGGGTTCAGCGAGAGCTTTCGGACGACACTGACGCGGGAGGCGCGGTCGCTGATGGCGGGCGACCTGTCGGCGCGGGTGAACCAGCAGCCGACGGCTGATGAGCGGGCGAAGATTGCCGGGCTGGCGGGGCGGGGAATCCGCAGCACGTGGGTGACGGAGACGATTTCGATGGCCTCGGTGCCGCCGGACCCGGTGCCGATATTGGTTTCGCTGAAGGCTGTGGACCCGAAGGAGTATCCGTATTACGGGCATGTGGAGCTGGAGCCGGCGCAGGCGCTGACGCAGGCCTTGACGGAGGACTCGGTGGTGGTGGCGGAGGAGTTTCTGATACGGCTTCATGCACGGGTGGGCGATACGCTGCGGCTGGGGGGGCACAACTTCAGGATTGCGGCGAAGCTGGTGGAGGAGCCGGACCGGATTACGGGCGGAGCGGGGATTGGGCCGCGGGTGATTATTTCGCGGGGAGCGCTGGAGGCTACGGGGTTGCTGGCTGCGGGGTCGCGGGCGACGGAGCGGCTGCTGGTGGAGTTGCCGGCAACGGGCCAGACGACGGCGCAACTGGCGGCGGTGCGGAAGCAGTTGGAGGGGATGCTGCCCGAGGCGCAGGTGATGGATTACCGGGAGGGGAATCCGTCGCTGACGGAGGGGCTGGACCGCTCTACGTCGATCTTGTCGCTGATTTGCCTGGTGGCGATGGTGCTGGGTGCGATTGGGGTGGCGATGAGCATGCATGCGCATCTGGAACAGCGGATGGATGTGCTGGCGATTTTGAAGGCGATTGGGGCGGGATCGGGGGATTTGCTGAGGATTTTCCTGCTGCAGACGCTGGGGCTGGGGCTGGCGGGAGCGGTGCTGGGCGTGGTGGCGGGTTTTGGCGTGATGTTTGCGCTGCCGGTGGTGTTTGGCAACCTGCTGCCGGTGCATACGACGTTTGCGATTCCGTGGCGGTCGGCGGCGGCGGGTTTGGCGACGGGGCTGTTGACGACGCTGCTGTTTTGCCTGCCGCCGCTCTTGGATGTGCGGAAGGTGCGGCCGATCTTGGTGTTTCGGCGGATGGTGGAGCAGGCGCAGGGGCCGGATTGGGAGCTGCGGGGATTTTGGCGTGAGTTGCGGGCGTCGGGTTTGCGGGGATTTGTGCCGCTGCAGGCGCGGGCGGTGCGTGCCGTGGTGCGGATGGGAGTGGGATTTGTGCGGCGGAATGCGCTGCAGATTGTTGCTGTGCTGGTGACGTTGGGGGCGCTGGCCGGGATTGCCGCGGCGTTGAGCGACTCGGCGGAGGTGGGACGGTATTTTGCGCTGGCGCTGGCCGCGGTGCTGCTGGTGCTGCTGGGGCTGTCGGCGGGATTTCTGCGGTTTTTGCGGTGGATGCTGGGATTGGTGCGGCTGCGGCTGCCGCAGGTTCCGCGTCAGGGGCTGGCGAATCTGTACAGGCCGGGGAACCAGTCGGCGGCGGTGCTGGCGGCGCTGGGCACGGGGGTGATGCTGATTCTGTCGGTGTACCTGATGCAAGCGCAGGTGCTGCGGGAGATACAGGATACGGCTTCGCCGACGTTGCCGAATCTGTTTTTGGTGGATGTGACGAACGACGAGATTGCCGGGCTGACGGGGTTTTTCAAAATGCAGCCGGGGGTGCTGAAGCCGCTGGATCTGCTTCCGGTGGTGAGCGGGCACTTTGTGTCGCTGAATGGCACGCCGATTGAGCAGGTGAAGCTGGAGCATTTTCCCAAGCGGATGCTGGAGAGCGTGAGTTTGAGCTGGGCGGATACGGTTCCGGCGGGGGACCGGGTGGAGCAGGGCAAGTGGTTCGCCAATGCTCAGGTGAAGGAGATTGCGCTGGACAAGGGGATTGCGGAGCGCATCCACGTGGGAGTGGGGTCGAAGGTGGAGTTGGAGGTGGATGGCAATGTGCTGCCACTGACGGTGGGGGCGATTTTCCGCTCGGATGCACAGCATATTGCGGGGCGGGCGAATTTTCTGCTGCCTTCGGGGCTGCTGAAGGATGCGCCGACGGTTTGGTACGGGGCGGTGCGGGTGGATTCGAAGCAGGTGGCGAATATTGAGCGGGCTCTGTTTGCCACGTATCCGACGGTGACGGTGATCAACCTGGCGGATGTGCTGGACCGGATTGAGGGGGTGGTGAAGCAGATCACCTTCGTGGTGCGGTTTCTGGCGGGGTTCTCGATCTTTGCGGGGCTGATGATTCTGGCATCGTCGATTGCTTCGACGCGGTTCCGGCGGACGCGCGAAGCGGTGGTGCTGAAGACGCTGGGAGCGACGCGGGCGCGGATTGTGGGGATTTTTTCAGTGGAGTTTGCGGTGCTGGGGCTGCTGGCGGGGTCGGTGGGCGCGGTGTTTGCGAATCTGTTGACGCGGGTGCTGCTGCTGAAGATGGAGGCGCACTGGCAACTGGAGTGGCCGGCTACGTTGACGGCGCTGGTGGGCACGGCGTTGCTGGCTACGGTGACGGGGTGGCTGGCTAGCTATCGGATTTTGGGGTTGCGGCCGTTGGAGGTTTTGCGGGAGGAGTAGGGGGGCGGGCCGATGGCGGGGCCGAGGGGCATCGAGCCCCTCGGTTGGGTTTGATTTGGGGTATCCATCGAGGGGGATAAATCCCCCTGCTCCCACCGGGATCGAGCTGCGCTCGATTTTGGTTTTGGGTGGGTGAGGGTAGGGGATTGGTTATTCCCCGGTCTCAAGAACGAGACCGGGGGCACCCGGAGGGTGGTTCGGACGCGGGGGAATGTAAGGCCTTAGGACGGGAGATTTGTCACTCCCACCTTAGCCACAAAGACAAAGACGTGGCGAAGGTTGATGGGATAAGGTCGAAGGCTTCATCGGAGATCCATTAGTCTTTGGTTTGAGGAGCGGAGCTTTTGGAACAAGGAGAAGCCTTCTATGAAGATTGTAGGATGTGATTTCCATCCAAGTTGGCAGC
>Ga0302193_10000019_pt1 | contig 135204 bp, 117 predicted proteins | sample II_Bog_E3_3_FD_200228 | JGI IMG/M metagenome (GOLD analysis project Ga0302193, IMG submission 200228) | Peat permafrost microbial communities from Stordalen Mire near Abisko, Sweden - II_Bog_E3_3 | ecosystem: Environmental > Terrestrial > Soil > Wetlands > Peat | place: Sweden: Abisko...
GTGACGACAAGGCTGACAAGAAGGACTTCGAGAAGTTTGATGGCACCACCGCCACTGACACCGCTGTGACACTGGCTGTCGAAGGCCTCTACAAGTTCTAAAAAGCGGCCGCCCGTGAGGGCGGCGCACTCTCAAAACAGGAGTTTGCCGACATGAAACTGGTTACTGCGATAATCAAGCCCTTCAAGCTGGATGATGTCCGTGAGTCGCTCTCGGATATCGGCGTACAAGGCATTACCGTGACTGAAGTAAAGGGTTTTGGCCGTCAAAAGGGCCATACCGAGCTTTATCGTGGGGCGGAATATGTGGTGGATTTCCTGCCCAAGGTAAAGATCGAAGTGGCCACCAGTGATGACCAGCTGGACCAGGTGATTGAGGCCATTACCAAGGCCGCCAACACCGGCAAGATTGGCGACGGCAAGATTTTTGTCACCAGTCTTGAGCAGGCCATCCGCATACGCACCGGTGAAACCGGCGTCGATGCTATTTGATTATTTTTTTGCTTAAACCTGTGATCCCGGAGAAATGCCCGTGAAAAAGTTTGTCTATGCCCTGCTGCTGGGTGGCGCCATGATGGCCAGCCTCCCTGCCCTGGCCGATGATGCTGCAGCCGCAGCAGCGTCGGCTCCTGCCGCCTCGGCGGCGCCAGCGGCTGCTTCTGCCGCTGCTACTGCTACCAGCGCCGCTGCTGCTGCGCCGGCTGCCGCCGCTGCATCTGCGCCGGCGACCCCGGCCTTTACGCCCCCGCCGTCCACGTCATCCCAGTGTGGCGACAAGGGCATGGACTGTAACAAGGGCGACGTTTCCTGGATGATGACGTCTACCGCCTTCGTGTTGTTGATGACCGTTCCCGGCCTGGCCCTGTTCTACATGGGCATGGTGCGTACCAAGAACGCCCTCTCCACCGTCATGCAGAGCTTTGCCATATTCTGCGTGGTCTCGGTGCTCTGGGTGATCTACGGCTACAGCCTGGCTTTCACCCAGGGCGGCGCTGACGCTGCCGGCAATCCGACGTGGTCTTCGCCATTCATTGGCGGCCTCACCAAGTTCTTCATGAACGAAGGTGGCAGCAAGACCCCGTGGACGGCTGCAGCGGCTACCTTTGACCGCAACGTCTACCTGCCGGACTTCGTGTACTGCATGTTCCAGCTGACTTTCGCGGCCATTACCGTGGCCCTGATCGCCGGTGGTTATGCCGAACGCTTCAAGTTCAGCGCCATGATCATATTCAGCATCCTCTGGTTCACCTTTGCCTACCTGCCGGTTGCTCACATGGTCTGGTTCTGGCAGGGTCCGGATTGCTACCAGGATGCCAAGTCCGAAGCGCTGTGTAACAGTCAGGGCGGCTTTATCTTCCAGAAGGGCGCGCTCGACTTCGCCGGCGGCACCGTGGTGCACATCAACTCCGGTATTGCGGCTCTGGTCTGTGCCCTCATGCTGGGCAAGCGTGCCGGCCTCGGCAAGACCCACATGGCTCCGCACAGCCTGACCATGACCGCCATCGGTACCGGTCTGCTGTGGATGGGCTGGTTCGGCTTCAACGCCGGTTCCGCCCTGGAAGCCAACACCTCTGCTGGTCTGGCCTTCTTCAACACCCTGTTTGGCACCGCCGTCGCCGGCGTGGCCTGGATGATCACCGAGTGGATCATCAAGGGTAAGCCGAGCCTGCTGGGTTGCTGTTCCGGTATTGTCGCCGGTCTGGTTGCCATCACCCCCGCTGCCGGTTATGTCGGCCCGCTGGGCGCGCTGGTTACCTGCGCCGTCGCTGGTGTGGTCTGCCTGATCGCTTCCACCAAGGTCAAGGCCCTGCTGGGTTATGACGATGCCCTGGACACCTTCGGTGTGCATTGCGTCGGTGGCATCATCGGCTCCCTTGGCACTGGCACCTTCGTGAATGCCAAGCTGGGCGGCGTTGGTGTGCCTGACCTGGTGACCGGTGTTGATGGTTATGACACGGCTACCCAGATCGTTTCCCAGCTCTGGGACATCGGCATCACCCTGTGCTGGTCCGGTCTGGTTGCCCTGGTGATCCTGGTTGTCCTGAAGTACACCATCGGCATCCGCTCCAGCGATGAAGATCAGGAAGCCGGCCTGGACATCGCCGATCATGGCGAGAAGGCTTACAACTACTGATCCTTGCTGTACCCCGTAACAAAGAAAGGGGCCTTCGGGCCCCTTTTTCTTGCCGCGTATCCGCCGCAGCCCCGTCGAGCCGGAATCGGGGCTTTTCTGTCCTCACCTTCCCTGTACAATCGCCCTCATATGTCATCAGGGAGATCGTCCATGCGCATCCTCATCGCTGTGCTGGGGCTTGCCATCAGCCTGCCGGTCATGGCAGATGTTTACCAGTGGACTGACGAAACCGGCCATGTCCAGATGTCCGACCACCCGCCGGCCGGCGTCAACGCCAAGGTGCTGAAAGGTAGCGCCCTGGGGTCTTCTGTCAGTGCCGAAAGCAGCCAGGAGGCTGCCGACGTAAGCAAGCGGGAGGACTCAGCCCTGAGTGCCCTGAAAAGCAAGGAGGCGGCCGAGGATAAGGCAAAAAAGGATGCCGCCGACACATCGGGAAAGGAGGCAGATGCCTGTGCACAACTGAAAAAGCAACAGGCCGGGCTCAGTGCCGGGGGGCGCATCGTCAGCTACGGTGCCGATGGTGAGCGCCACTTCGACACCCCCGACGAGATCCAGCAGCAGCAGGAAACCGTAACACAGCAAATGCAGGACAATCACTGCAACTGATGGTCCGCTGCGGTAGCTGCCAGCCTTGCCGGGTAGACCTTGGGCCGCCAGGTAAAATTCGTTTACAGTAAATCAATCACTTGCGCGATTGATTTACGGGCAGCACCTACTTATGCTGCGCAGGCGCTGATATTTCAGGCCTTGTTCAAGAGTCTGCTTACCATCTTTATCAAGCAGGGCGATAAAGATACTAAACAGGCTCTCAATACAAGACTGGAAAATAGCGCGCAGTTTCGTGAAAATACCGCTGACAAAACTGCTGGTGTGCACTATATCTTTTGCACCGAAGTATTCAGGAGCCATTTGTTAACCGGGGTGAGCCATGGCCAACGACGACTACGAAGAAATTGATGAAACCGCTGATCCGGTAGACGATGATACCGATGATGACAGCGCGACCCTGAGCGCCGCCGACGACGCGCCGGAGGCTGATGCCGGCGCAGATGCCGGTGGTGGCGACGGCCCCATTTCGCGCAGCGAAGTGGATGACGCCGAAACCCTGACCGTTTCCAGCAAAGAAGCCATACGCCGTCAGCTGGAGGAGGAAATGGAACGTTTCCTGGCCCAGGGTGGCAAGATACGCGAAATTCCGGCCGACGAAACCAGTGATCCTCCCCGCAAGCCGGTGAGCAGCTACGGCTCCAAGCCTATCTGAGCGCCAGCCATGTATCGCAAAAAGCCCCATCATCCGGGGCTTTTTGCACAAAGTGTTCACGGCAGGCGGTCCAGGCAACGGGATGCCACGAGTTGGCGCAAAGCCCGCAATCCCGTTTTACATAGCTCCCGCCTACCGGTAGCCTGTGCGTTTGCCCGCCCTCTGAGGAGCCCCCATGTTGGCCCGCCTGCCCCTGATGCAGCGCATGATGCTGCTGTCCATCGTTGCCGCCCTGGGGACGGTGATCCTGAAGTTTGTTGCCTGGAAGCTGACCGGCTCCATCGGCCTGTTTTCTGACGCCGCCGAGTCCCTGGTCAATGTCTTTGCCGCCGTCTTTGCACTGGTGGCACTGCGGGTGTCGGCCCTGCCGCCGGACGACAATCACGCCTTTGGTCATGAGAAAATCGAATATCTGTCGGCGGGGCTGGAAGGCACGCTGATCCTGCTGGCGGCCGGTGCCATTATTTATAGTGCCATCGCCCGCCTGCTGGATCCTGCTGCTGTGAAGGAGTTGGGCTGGGGCTTGCTGGTATCGGCGCTTGCGTCGCTCGTCAATGGCGTGGTGGCGGTGGCCATGATGCGGGTGGCCAAGGCCAGGGACTCCATTGTGCTGGAGGCCGACGCCCATCACCTGCTGGCAGACGTGTGGACCTCGGCTGGCATCATCGTGGGCCTGCTGCTCATCATGGTGTTTCCCCATGCGCTGTGGCTGGACCCGCTGATTGCCATCCTGGTGGCACTGAACATCCTGCGCACGGCGCTGGAGTTGATCAGGCGTGCTGCCGATGGCTTGATGGATGTGGCCCTGCCACCTATCGAAGTGGCGTTATTGCAAAAAATCCTGAAGAGTAGCCTGCCGCCCACGTCGAGGCTGGAAAAACTGCGGACGCGGAAATCCGGTAGTCGTCGGTTTATCGAGTTTAATTTGTTGCTGCCGGGGGAGATGACGGTGGCTGCTTCACATGCGCTATGCGATCAACTGGAGGATGTTATTCATGTTGAGTTTGCGAATAGTGAGGTGGTGATACATGTGGAGCCGGTGACGTAGGTAGGGCGGGTGGAACCCGCCGTGTCGGGTTACTGCATCATGTTGGCGGTTTGGGTCTTTTAATCCCCTCTCCCTCCGGGAGAGGGCTAGGGAGAGGGGAATCTGGCACCGGTTGTTCTATTTCCACCATGGTCCACGCTTTGCAGAAAATATCGCTTGTATCTGACTTTCTGCTGCGGAGCAGGTTTGCTTCTAATTAAAGTTGTCACTGGACGTCCTCATGCCGGACGGGCATTTAGGGGTGTGACGCGACCCACAGGGATGTGGGGAGTGCAGAGCAGCGCCGGGAGCGCTGCGAGCCTCGGCTCATTAAACGGGGTCTCGGGAGCCCCTTCAGTGCGCAGCCGACCCTCCGAGTAATTAACTGAACTACAAAAGATAAAACCAAACGGTAAAAGAAAAGCCGTCATCCCAGCGAACGCGGGGACCCAGCGACTTTGGCAGAGCTGACTTATTACTGCTCAGCCCCCGGCTATTTGCGCAATCAACGCCGGCAAACCCTCAAAATCCCCAATCTCCGCATCAGCCCGCTGTGGTAATACCCACTCCCGTCCCTGTCGGTTAACCCATATCGTCTTCATCCCCACACTCTGCGCCGCCGCAATATCCTCCTCCGGGTGATCGCCAATATGAATCGCCTGTTCCGCGTCCACGCCAGCATGTTGCAGGGCCTGCACATACATGGCCGGGTCGGGTTTGGCGGCGCCGACGCTGGCGGCGCTCAGGTGCAGCGAGAAAATCGAGGCCAGGCCCATGTGCGCGATATCCGCGCCGCCATTGCTGAGCGCATACAGGGTGTAATGCGGGCGCAATTGCTGCAGCGTTTCGATAACGCCCGGGAAAAAATCCACCGTATTGCGCCACTGGAAAAATACGGCAAAGGCATCGGCGGCGCCGCGTTGCGCGGTGGCTTCGTCATGCCCGCTGCGTAACAAGGCCAGTTCCAGCGTACGCAGGCGCAGGGCGCCGAGATCGTGGCGAATATCGGGGTTTTGTGCGTGCACTTCGCGGCGCAGGGCAAAGAAGGCGGCCTGATCAAACTGCGCCACCAGAGCCGGATAATTTGCCGCCAGCCAGACCATCATTTCCCGGTCGGCGCGGCGGATGACTGTGGCAACGTCCCACAAAGTATCGTCAAGATCAAAGGTCAGCAGTTTTATCCGGCTCATGCGTGGCACACCTTCAGTCTTTCTTGTTGGCGCGGGGGTGCGCCTGATCGTATACCGCTGCCAGTTGCTGGAAATCCAGATGCGTATAAATCTGCGTGGTGCTGATATTGGCGTGGCCCAGCAATTCCTGCACCGCGCGCAGGTCATGGCTGGATTCCAGCAGGTGCGAGGCAAAGGAGTGGCGCAGCATATGCGGGTGCAGGTGCTGCGGCAGGCCGAGGCGGGTGGCGTGGTGCGCCAGCCGCAGCTGAATGCTGCGCTCGCTCAGGCGGGTGCCGCGCTTGCCGAGAAAAAGCCAGTCGGCTTTTTCATTACCCGATAATTGATCTTCATTCAAAAATTGCGGGCGTAATTTTAGCCAGGCACGCAGTGCTGTGGCGGCCTTGCTGCCGATGGGCAATACGCGCTCCTTCTTGCCCTTGCCCAGCACCGTGATCAGGCACTCGCTCCACTCAATACTGCCGAGCTTTGCATATGCCAGCTCGGAAAGTCGCAGGCCCGAGGAATAAAACAATTCCATGATGGCGCGATCGCGCACCCACAAGCGTGCCGCCTCGGCGTCTTCAGGCGCTGCGCCGTCAAGCAGGCCGCCGATTGCGTCCACATCGAGCAGGCGTGGCAGTTCGCGTTTGCGGCTTTTAAGCGTGTAGCCCCGCGCCGGGTTATGCACTACCTTGTCGTTCTTGCCCAGCCAGGTATAAAAACTGCGTATGCTGGAAAGCAGGCGCTGCACGCTGCGGATTTCCAACTCGCCGCCTTCCTCACTGCGACAGAAGCCAACAAAATCCTCCAGCCGAAAACGGTCCAGCTCCACCCACTCTTCCACGCCCTGCGCCCGCAGGAAATCTTCCAGCTTGCGCAGGTCACGGTCATAGGCGGAGCAGGTATGCGGGGAGGCGTGACGCTGGCTGGCGAGCCAGACCGCATAGGCCTCGCGCTCGCTTGCCAGCGCCGTGGCGGCCATCAGCTGGCGGGCCGGTCGGCGGGTAGCAGGGGTGTCAGCAGGCGCACCAGCACATCGCCCAGCAGGCTGATGAACAGGGTGTCCATGGAGCTGAGGAAGTGGTCTTGCCGTGAGCTGCCAATGGCCAGCACGCCGAGCGGCTGGCTGCCGTGCAGGGGTACCACCACGCAGGAGGCCACGCTGACGGCGGTGTCGGCAAACAGGAAGGCCACCTCTTCCGGGCGCAGCTGGCCGGCAATGGCGCGCTTGCCGTGAATAATACCGGACATCTGCGCCTCAGCCTCGCCCAGACGCATGTCGAAGGCGCTGCCCACATCGTCGAGCCCGGTGTCGAACAGCAGCAGGCTGATATATTCCGACTGGAAACGTTCCCGCAGGCCTGCGCTCAGGCGCTCGCTCAGCTCGGCCACCGTGCGCGCTTCCAGCAGGTCCAGCAGCAGGCCGCGCATACGTGTAAAGAGCTGGTCGTTTTCACGTGCCACCTCCACCAGCCTGTGCAGACGGTCGCGCAGCTCGATATTGCGCGCGCGCAGCACCGACAACTGCCGCTCCACCAATGACACCACACCGCCGGATTCATGCGGTATGGTCAGGTCGGCCAGCAGGTCGGCATTGTGCAGGAAAAACTCGGTATTCTGGCGCAGCCAGGTGGCCACGGAGGCGCTGTCCAGCACGGTTTCAGTCGTCATGTTTATGTTTTTTCCTGCATATCCTGAATGCGTACAAATCCGTCGAAAACCTTGGCGCTGGGCCCGGTCATGAATACCGGCTGGCCCACACCTGCCCAGCGTATGCTCAGGTCGCCGCCCAGTACCTGCACTTGCACGGTGGCGTCGAGCTGGCCGTGCAATATGCCCGACACCACGGCGGCGCAGGCGCCGGTGCCGCAGGCCAGCGTTTCGCCAGCGCCGCGCTCGAACACGCGCAGGCGGATATGGCTGCGGTCCAGCACCTGCATGAAGCCGACATTGACCCGCTCCGGAAAGCGCGGGTGCTCTTCCAGCAGTGGGCCCAACTCGTGCACCGGGGCGGTATCCACGTTGTCCACCCGCAGCACGGCGTGGGGGTTGCCCATGCTTACCGCCGTCAGCGTCACGGCCTGACCGTTGACGTCCACGCTGTAGTCCAAGGCTTGCGCGTCGGCGACAAAGGGAATCCCGGCGGGCTCCAGCCGGGGCACGCCCATATTGACCGTCACCCAGCCGTCCTGAGTGATTTTCAGCTCGATGATGCCGCTGGCGGTTTCCACCACCAGGGTGTCCTTGCGGGTCAGCTTGCGATCGCGCACGAAGCGCGCAAAGCAGCGTGCGCCATTGCCGCACTGCTGTACTTCAGAGCCGTCGGCGTTGAAGATACGGTAGCGGAAATCCACCTCGGGCCGGTCGGGCGCCTCGACGATCAGCAGCTGGTCAAAGCCGATACCGAAATTGCGGTCGGCCAGTTGCCGGATCACCGCCGGCTCCAGTCGCGCCCGCTGGCTGACCAGATCCACCACCATGAAATCATTGCCGAGGCCGTGCATCTTGGTAAATTCCAGACGCATTTTGCATTCCTCGTTGGCGTGGGCCAGCAGGCCCACTTCTTGATGGCTATTGTGTTGTCAGGGCAGCAAGGATTCAAGGGCGATCTGGTCAGTAATGGTTTCCCGGCGCCGGATCAGGCAGGCTTGCCCGCCGTCCACCATCACCTCGGCGGCACGGCCACGGGTGTTGTAGTTGGAGCTCATCGCAAAGCCATAGGCCCCCGCCGAGCGCACCGCCAGCAGGTCGCCGGCTGCGAGACGCAGCTCGCGGTCCTTGCCGAGGAAATCGCCGGTTTCGCACACCGGGCCCACGATGTCATAGGCGACCAGCTCGCCATCGCTACGTGGCTTGACCGGCACAATGTCCATCCAGGCCTCGTAGAGGGCCGGGCGAATCAGGTCGTTCATGGCCGCATCCACCACCGCAAACTGCTTGTGGTCGGTCGGCTTGAGGAACTCCACCGTGGTCAGCAGCACGCCCGCATTGGCGGCAATGGCGCGGCCCGGCTCCATATAGACCTTCATGTTGCGGCTCGCCAGCCGGGGCAGCAGGGCGGCGGCATAGTCGGTCGGCGAGGGCGGGGTTTCGTCGCGGTAGCGCACACCGAGGCCACCGCCGATATCCAAGTGTTCAATGATGATACCCTGCGCCGCCAGCGTGTCTATCATCGCCAGCACCCGCTCCAGCGCGTCCACAAAGGGCGTGGTCTGGGTCAGCTGTGAACCGATATGGCAGTCGATACCGATGATGCGCAGCTGTGGCAATGCCGCCGCTCGCTGATACACCGCCAGCGCGGCATTGATGTCGATGCCGAACTTGTTTTCCTTCAGTCCGGTGGAAATATAGGGGTGGGTCTGGGCGTCCACGTCCGGGTTGACGCGCAGGGAAATGGGCGCGGTCTTGCCCATGTCAGCGGCTACGGCATTGATACGGTCCAGCTCCGCGTCTGACTCCACGTTGAAGCAGGCAATGCCCACCTCCAGCGCCCGGCGGATTTCGCCCACCTGCTTGCCCAGCCCGGAAAAGACGATCTTCGCCGGGTCGCCGCCGGCCAGCAGCACCCGTTCCAGTTCGCCGCCGGAGACAATATCGAAGCCGGCGCCGAGCCGCGCCAGCACATTGAGCACCGCGATATTGGAGTTGGCCTTCACCGCATAGCAAACCTGATGCGGCACGGCGGCAAAGGCCTCGTCAAAGGCCCGGTAGTGCCGCTCCAGCGTCGCCCGCGAGTAGACATAGGTGGGCGTGCCAAACTGCCACGCCAGCTGGCTCAGGGGCAGGTCTTCGACATGCAGCTCGCCGTCGCGATAGACAAAAAAATCCATGATCAGGGGGTTCCGGTGCTGGTCCCGCTGGCAGCGGCAGGCTGCGGCGGGGTGGTGGGGGTGGTCGCCGCGCTGGACGCAGCCATGTCGGCGATACCAGCGGCGCTGCTGGCTGCCGGAGCGGCGCTACCCGTCGTCACCGCCGGGCTGCCAGAAGTGGCGGATGCCGCCGTCGCATCAGTATGGTGGTGCCGGCCCTTGGGCCCCTGCGAGGGCAGGTAGAGGGCGCCTTTCTGGCCGCAGCCAGCCAGCAGCAGGGCCGGCAACAGGATCAGGAACAAGGCACGCATCAAAGGCTCCAGGGCAGGGAAGGGCGCGATTATAGCGGGAGCGAGGGCAACACGCATGATCTCTATTATTGCAGGTGGTGGCCCGGTATCATGCCGCCATTGCCGGAGAAGCCCATGAACGAGTCCGAATTCAATACCCGCGCCGACGCCACCCTGCTGGCCATCGAGAATGCCGTCGAGGCGCTGGATAGCGACATCGACTTTGAAACCAGTGCCGGCATCCTCAACCTGACCTTCGAGAACGGCAGCAAGGTCATCATCAACCGCCAGATCGCCACGCGTGAAATATGGGTGGCGGCAAAAAGCGGTGGCTTTCATTGCCGTGCGGAAGGTGAGGGATGGTTTTGCAATACCACCAGGGAGAGCCTGGAGGCTCTGCTCTCGCGGGTGTGCAGCGAGCAGGCGGGGGAGTCGATTCAGTTGAGCTGGTAGGGTGTAGTCCCCTTTCCCTCAGTTGCCCATCAGCAAGGGCAAGGCCCGCTCCACCAGCGCCTGCGGATTTTTAGCCCAGTAAAAATGATTCAGGGCGGCCGCCGGAATATCCGCCTCCGTCAGATGCCAGTGCCGTAGCTGCGCCCTCGGCATCTTGCCCAGCAACTGCTCCGTACTGCCCCGTGGTGCAAAGCTGTCCCCCTCCAGCGAGAAAGCCCATACCGGCGCCTGCAAGGCCCCCAGCAGCGCCTCATCATCTGGCTGCGCACCGTGCAGGTGATATGTCCCCAGCAGGGCATTATCGGCCCAGTCCGAAATCTCGCTGCGTGCCTGTCGCCCGCCAAAGCCCAGCTTGTCGCCGGGCAGATAGCCGGCTGCCAGGGCAATGCTGCGCAGCAGTTGCGTCTGCACCAGGATTTTCAGGTTCTGCGGAAAGGGCCAGCCCCGGTAATACACCGTGCCGCAAGCCGTCAGTACAATGCCCCGCGCGACTGCCGGCTGCCGCGCCAGGAAAAGACAGGCCAGCTGGCCACCCTGACTATGGCCCCAGAAATACAGGGGAGCCTGCGGCAACACCGCCAGCAGGGCCGGGAAATCCTGTGACAGCATCTCCTCGTAGCCCCAGTTCACCTTGCGCGAGGCGCGCAGGTTGCTGCTGCCCTGGCCACGCAGGTCAAAGCTCGCCACCTGCAGGCCGGCAGCGTGCAGTGCTTGCGCCAGCACGGAATAATACTTGCCCTTGACCCCCATGGCGGGGCAGATCACCACCAGCGGTGCCAGTGGGTCCTTCTGCTCCAGCAGGTGGACGGCAAAGCGGTGGCCGTCGGCACTGAGCGCATGCAATTCAGGCATGATAAACACCCGTAGTCGGGTTAGGGATCAGGCGTGCAGCCAAACCAGGGCAACTCACCGGAGAAGACTAACCGGAATCTTGTCCCCTGCAAGCTGCCCGTGAGGTAAATATTCGCTACCACGCCACCAGGTTGCGAGCCCATTGGCCCCAACTGACAAAAACATGGCCCCGGCGCGACTGTCCGGTCGGCGTGCAGCTGCGCATAGTAGGGGCATGGATGTCCCTGACTATGGAGCCTGCCATGAATAGCCCGCTTGTCAGCAACAGTGCCAGCCCCCTGCCACGGGGCGCCAGCGTGAATATTCCGCCGCGCCGCCCCGGCTTTGCTTTTCGCACCGCTACTACCCGCCGCTATATTTTCGATAACAGCCCTTTCATGAGTACGCTCATCGCCAGCTTGTCGGCACTGTTTCCCGAAGGCGAGCGTTTTTTCGTGGAGTCGGTGCGGCCTTATCGCAAACGGATTACCGACCCCGTCCTGCAGGCGCAGATAGCCGGATTCATCGGCCAGGAGTCCATGCATGGCAAAGAGCATGAAGCGCTCAATGCCATTTTCCGCGACCAGGGTTTTCCGGTACACATCATTGACCGTAATCTCGCCGTCATGGCCAAGGGCGCGCATAAACGCCTGCCGCGGCCCGTGCAGCTGGCGGTGACGGCGGCGTTTGAGCACCTCACCGCCCTCTTTGGTGAAGACCTGTTGCGCCGTCGCAGCCTTCAGGAGAAATTCGACGAAGAAACCCGCCCGCTCTGGCTCTGGCACGCGCTGGAAGAAACCGAACACAAGACGGTGGCTTTTGATGTGCTGGAGGAGGTGTCCGGTAGTTATGTCCTGCGTGCTGGCACCATGATTCCGGTAACGCTGATTTTCTTTGTCTTCGCCTTCGGTTTTCAATTACGCCTGCTGGCGGCCGACGGCAAGCTGCTGAACTGGCGCGACAATCTGCGCGGTATCAATACCGTCTTTGGCCGGCGCGGTCTGTTTACACGATTGATTCCGAAATACCTGGATTATTACAAGCCGGGCTATCATCCCGCCAAGCACGATACCGCCGAGCTGGTACAGCTATGGCAGGAAAAACTGTTTGGTGAAAATGGCATGTTGCGCGAACAGATGCAGAAGGCGGGCAGGGCGCATTGACTTCAGCGATTGGTTCAAAAATAACCGTAGGATGGGTGGAGCGTAGCGACACCCATCATCCGGGGTACAATTTCAGCGCATTTTTCACCCGTCTGCAGCATGGGTATCGCTGCGCTCCACCCATCCTGTGAAACGCGAGAATAAAAAATGGCGACCGATGGTCGCCATTTTTTATTCTCGGCAAGACTCAGAAATACATTAACAGCGCAACCGAACCCTGATTCACATTGAAGTCGCCGGAACGCCCCAGGAAATTCGAGTTGACCACGCTTTGAATCTGGATCTGCTCCAGCGAGGCGCGCAGCGCCATGTTCTGGGCGATATTGAATTCCACGCCACCACCAAAACCAAAATGCGTTTCAGTGTGGTCTTCCTGATAATAATTGGGCCCACCCACCACATTATTGGTGTTGTAGGAGGTGTCGAGATAATTGGCTGTCACCTTGGCAAACAGGTCGACATTGCGCGCTACCGGCAAAAAGCCCAGCAGGCCCAACTGCACGCCCTGGTGTGAGAGATTGTCTTGCGAGCCATTCTGCGAAACACTGTTCGTCACCTTGGAGAGGTAATTCACTTCAACCCCAAGATTGCGGTTGACGCGACCGCCGATGCCGACAATGACGCGCGAGAAATTGTCGGAATCATCGGCACCCGGACCGTAATTACTCTCGATGGCGCCCATGTCGACGCTGCCGACGGCACCGCCCAGCAGCACATAAGGGTCAGCCAGCGCCGGCAGCGGAGCCAGCAGGGCCAAAGCGGTTAAGCCAATTGCAAGTTTCATGATCATCACTCCTGATTACGTGAAAGACGCAGCTGGCACGCCAGATGCGCCTCAGCATGAATACAGGATAGCGCGACCACAAAACCCCACCAGTGTATTAGCTTTGTAGTGAAGTATAGAGATCGTAATCGTCGGCATCAGTCACCTGAACTTTTACGAATTCTCCGACTCTAAGCTCGGTGGCGCCCGGTCCTTCGATAAATACATTGCCGTCGATTTCTGGCGCGTCGGCCTTGGAGCGGGCGATGGCCACGCCTTCTTCATGATCAATTTCATCGACCAGCACCAGCTGCTCGGTGCCGATTTTCTTTTGCAGGCGTTCCGCCGAAATTTCCGCCGCCACTTCCATGAAGCGGTTCCAGCGGTCTTCCTTCACATCATCCGGCACATGGTCGGGTAGCTCATTGGCGCGCGCGCCTTCCACCGGGGAATACTGGAAACAGCCCACACGGTCCAGTTGCGCCTCGCGCAGCCAGTCCAGCGACTCCTGGAATTCCGACTCGGTCTCGCCGGGGAAACCGACGATAAAGGTGGAGCGCAGGGTCAGGTCGGGACACATGTCGCGCCAACTGCGGATGCGCGCCAGCGTGTTCTCGGCATGGGCCGGGCGTTTCATGCGCGCCAGCACGCTGGGGCTGCCATGCTGGAAGGGAATGTCGAGATAGGGCAGTATCTTGCCCTGGGCCATCAGCGGAATGATGTTGTCCACATGCGGGTAAGGGTACACATAGTGCAGGCGCACCCAGATGCCCAACTCGCCCAGCGCCTCGCACAGCTCGAACATGCGCGTCTTCAGCGGGCGACCGCCCCAGAAGTCCAGCTTGTACTTCAGGTCCACGCCATAGGCGCTGGTGTCCTGCGAGATCACCAGCAGCTCCTTCACCCCGGCCTTGGCCAGGTTCTCGGCCTCGGTCATCACCGAGCCAATGGGCCGCGACACCAGGTCGCCGCGCATGGAGGGGATGATGCAGAAGGTACAACGGTGGTTGCAGCCCTCGGAAATCTTCAGGTAGGCATAGTGCTTGGGCGTCAGCTTGATGCCCTGCGGCGGCACCAGGTCCATGAAGGGGTCGTGCTTGGGCGGCAGGTACTGGTGCACCGCCGTCATCACCTCTTCATAGGCGTGCGGGCCGGTCACCTTGAGCACGCTGGGGTGCACGGCGCGTATCTTGTCTTCCTTTATGCCCAGGCAGCCGGTCACGATCACCTTGCCGTTCTCGGTCAGGGCCTCGCCAATGGCGTCCAGTGACTCCTGCACGGCACTGTCAATAAAGCCGCAGGTGTTGACCACCACGAGGTCAGCGTCCTGATAGCTGGACGACACCGAGTAGCCCTCGCTTTTCAGCTGGGTCAGGATACGTTCGGAGTCGACTAAAGCTTTCGGGCAACCAAGGCTGACAAAACCGACTTTGGGCTGGGATTTAGACATTGACAGTGCCTCCGCAGGGCAGACTGGGTAGTGCGCAGGCGGTCCAGTCCTGGCGAGGGGGCGCATTGTAATGCCAGAGGGGGTCTGGGGCCAGCCGGCCGTGCATTTTTTGACCACCGGAAGGCCTGCCAACCCCGCCGGGACGGCTTTTGGTGCATGGAGCCCAAAAAGGGGCGCTAACACCTTGTATTTTCTTGCAAGAAACTTACGTGCCACAAAATAGTGCAGTATAGGGGCGGGCCATGCCACGGCATGGCGCAAACTGGCCCGCCACTACCGGCTTTGGGTCGCACTTATACGGTGCGGGAAACTGGTGCACTTATTGCAGTCTGTCCCGCAAGTCTGTTTTGCTACCTGGCCCAAGGATAATTTGCTCAATGCAGGACTTTGCCTTCGCCAAGCGGCTGCTCGACAACCTCAATACTGCGGTCTTGCTGGTCGATGACGACCTGCGCATCAGCTACCTGAACCCGGCCGCCGAAATGCTGTTGGCGGTCAGTCGCAGCCGTGCGCTCAACGCCCAGCTTGGCGACATTTTCTTCGAAGTGGGTGGGGCCGAGTCTCTGCTGGCCTTGCGTCGCACCCTGAAAACCGCGCATCCGTTTACCAAGCGCGAGGCACACCTGCGGGTCGGCACCTATGAGCTGGTTGTCGACTACACCGTCGCGGCCCTGATCGCCCCCGGCGAGCGCGCCTCCCTGCTTATCGAAATGCAGCATATGGACCGCCTGCTGCGCATCTCGCGGGAAGAGTCCCTGCTCGCCAACCACAACGCCACCCGCCAGCTCATTCGCGGCGTCGCCCACGAGATCAAGAATCCGCTGGGCGGTATCCGTGGCGCGGCCCAGCTGCTGGCGCGGGCGCTGCCACCCTCCGGCCCCGACCTCAGCGAATACACCAATATCATCATCGAAGAGACTGACCGCCTGCGCAATCTGGCCGACCGCATGCTGGGCCCGCGCAAGTTGCCGGAGTTGCAGCAGGTCAATATCCACGAGTGTCTTGAGCGCGTGCGCTCGCTCATGCTGGTGGAGGCCGAGGGCCGCGTGCAGATCGTGCGTGACTACGACCCCTCCCTGCCCGAGCTGCTGGCCGACCCCGACCAGCTGATACAGGTCATTCTCAATATCTGCGGCAATGCGCTTCAGGCCCTGCTGGAAAACCCGCTGGGGCGGCAGCCGAGCATCATGCTGCGCACCCGGCCCCTGCGCCAGTTTACCATCGGCTCCATACGGCACCGGCTGGTGGCGCGTATCGACATTACCGACAACGGCCCCGGCATTCCGCCGCAGATGATCGAGTCCATCTTCTATCCCATGGTCAGTGGCCGAGCCACCGGCACCGGGCTGGGGCTCTCCATCGCCCAGGACATCATTCACCAGTACCACGGCCTGATCGAGTGCGAATCGCGGCCGGGACGAACCAATTTCAGTATTTTGCTACCTTTGGAGCAGGACAATGACAGCCGATAAGGTTTGGATTATTGACGACGACCGTTCTATCCGCTGGGTTCTGGAAAAGGCCCTCATGCAGGAAGGCCTGATCGCCACCACGTTTGAAGACGGCAACCTGGCCCTCGCCCGTCTGGCCAAGGAGCAGCCCGACGCCATCATCAGTGATATCCGCATGCCGGGCATCGACGGCCTCTCGCTCTTGACCAAGATCCGCCTCGATCACCCCAACCTGCCGGTCATCATCATGACCGCACACTCCGACCTGGACTCGGCGGTGGCCTCCTATCAGGGCGGCGCGTTTGAATACCTGCCCAAGCCCTTCGACGTGGACGACGCCATCGCCCTCGTCAAGCGCGCCGTGGCCCACCACCACGAGCAGCTGAAGAACTCCATCGCCCCGGCGGAAATGATCGCCGGGCCCGAGATCATCGGCGAGTCGCCGGCCATGCAGGAGGTGTTCCGCGCCATCGGCCGCCTCAGCAATTCCAATATCACCGTGCTCATCAACGGCGAATCCGGCACCGGCAAGGAACTGGTGGCCCACGCCCTGCACCGGCATTCGCCACGCGCCGGCCGGCCTTTTATTGCGCTCAACATGGCCGCCATTCCCAAGGACCTGATGGAGTCGGAGCTGTTCGGCCATGAAAAGGGCGCTTTCACCGGCGCTGGCGCACAGCGGCAGGGGCGCTTTGAGCAGGCCAATAGCGGCACCCTCTTCCTCGATGAAATCGGCGACATGCCGCTGGAAACCCAGACCCGCCTGCTGCGCGTGCTGGCCGATGGCGAGTTTTACCGCGTCGGCGGCCATACCCCGGTCAAGGTAGATGTCCGCATCATCGCCGCCACCCACCAGCATCTGGAGCGCTCGGTGTCCGAGGGCAAGTTCCGCGAAGACTTGTTTCACCGCCTCAACGTCATCCGCGTGCACATTCCCCGCTTGCGCGACCGCCGCGAAGACGTGCCCATGCTCGCCGGCCATTTCCTGCTGCGCGCCGCCAAGGAGCTGAACGTCGAGCCCAAGGTGCTGCGCCCGGAAGCCGCCGCCTATTTGCAGCAGCTGCCCTGGCCCGGCAACGTGCGGCAACTGGAAAACACCTGCCGCTGGCTCACCGTCATGGCCTCCGGTCGCGAGATACTTGTCTCAGACCTGCCGCCCGAATTGCAGCAGAGCGGCGAGCAGGAGCAGGTCAAGGCTGTGCAGTCCTGGGAACAGGCCCTGGCCGACTGGGCGCGCAAGGAGCTGCTGCGCTCCGGCGCCCCCCTGCTGGATGCCGCCATGCCCGCCTTCGAGCGCGTCGTCATCAACGTCGCCCTCAACCACACCGGCGGTCGTCGCCGCGACGCCGCCGAAATCCTGGGCTGGGGCCGCAACACCCTCACGCGCAAGATCAAGGAGCTGAAGATGGATATCGGCAGCGAGGATGAGGACGGCGATGAATAGCGCCCGCTGACTTCAATAAAGAGGCCGCGAATTTCGCGGCCTCTTTATTGAAGTCAGGGCCTTGTCTGCTGTCCCATGCCTTCCAGCGGCCCCTCGCCGACCGGGGGTACCTCCGGTATGCGCCGCCGCCGCGAAACAAAGAGGAAATTGCCCTCATGCTGCTTGGCCTCATGCTTGGCGTCAGCCGCCAGTGTCGCCACATCCAGGTGGCTTTGGCAATGCTGCGGATCAGGCCGGCAGACGCCGACAGCAATGGACAGCAGGGGGAAGAACCGCAGCTGGCCCTGACGGTCGGTGCTGCTGATACCGCCTTGCAGGAGGTCGCGCTGGGTGTAATAGGAGGGTGCCAGCGCCGCAAAACGGTCGAGCACGGCCGAGCAGCGCCGCTCCCAGTCCGGGCTTTCAAACACCACCACGAAGTCGTCACCGCCGACATGGCCCACAAAATCAATGCCGCAATCTACGTGCTGCTCCAGTAGTTGCCCCACCTCGCGGATGACCCGGTCGCCGGCAGCATAGCCGTAGACGTCGTTATAGGGTTTGAAGTCATTGCAGTCGAAATAAGCCACGGCTATGGAGGCGCCCGCCTCAAGCCGGGCGTCGATATGTTGTGTCAGTGGCACATTGCCGGGCAGGCCGGTGAGCGGATTGGCGTGGCGGGCGTGGCGCAGCTGCATCTCGGTGAGCTTGGTCAGCAGGTCGCGCACCCGGCCCAGGCCATGGTAAAGCCCGTTGCGAGTGATGATGAAGCTTTGCATCAGCTCGGGCTCGCTGCTGGCGGTCAGGCGCAGGGCGGCCACGGCAATATCGAGGTTTTCTTCGAGAATCAGCGGCCGGCTGTTCATGATTTGTGCAACAGGCCGGCGCCCGTAAAGCGCCCGGCCATAGGGCTGGGCAAAGAGCTCGATCAGGCTGGCACGCTCGATCAGGCCAACCGGCGCACCCCGGTCTGCCACCACCAGCGCACGGCGACGCAGATCGTCGTGAAACAGGTCAAAGGCGGCTTCGGTGCTGGTCTGGGGGGATATGGCCAGCTCCGGCAGCGCCAGCACACTCAGGGTTTCCTCGCTGCTCATGGGGGCACTCAGCCGGGAAATGAGCTTATTGTTACCTGTCTATATTGCGGATTGATAACAGCAGACACTGACAGGGTGCAAGCTCAGTGCTCAACCGACAGGCTGCGGATGCCGATAGAGGCCAGCGTTGGCACGGCAGCCTTTTTGACCTGCGGTGCCGGGCTGGTGTGGACCAGCGGCAGTAGTACCAGCAGCAACAATGGTGCCAGCTGTCGTGGTCTGTTCATGATGTTTCCTGCCAGTGTCCGGGTTCGACCGGTAGTGCTATGGTTCCGGCGGTTTGATGGCATTGCCCCGTCAGGCAATGGGCATGACGGTCAATAAAGGGGGCTGCGATCACTGTTGCTGCATGAATTGGCTTTGCATACGTGCCCGGTCTTCCGGCGTGGCATTCTGCCAGCGCTGGCGCAGCGCCTGCCTTTCTGCCGGCGACAGGCTGCGCCAGTGTTCATGCATGGCGCGGCGCTGTTCCGGTGGCAGTTTCCGGAATGCCTCAAACTGCTTGCGTATGGCCTCACGCTGTTCCGGTGGCAGGCGCTGGAATTCTTCAAAGTGCTGGATAACGTGCTGGCGCCGCTCCGGCGTCAGTTGCTGCCAGCGTTGCAAGCGCTCGCGAACGTGCTGCTGCTCATCAGGACTCAGTTCCTGAATATGCTCCGCACGATCCGCCATATGCTCCTGCATATTGGGCGGCAGCGTGCTCCACTGGTCTTTCATGCCGCCGAGCAGGGCCTGCGCCTGCGGGCTCAGGCTGTTCCAGTCGCGGCCGTCGGCCCAGGCGGCGCCAGTGCCCAGCAGCAAAAGCAGCAGCAGGGCAGCCAGTCGGCGGGGCAGGGCGTGCAGGGGCGACATCATCACAGCGGCTTGCTCACGGTTATCAGCCCTGCCCAGCGTGTGCCGGCTCGGCGGCCAAGGCCTGCAACATGTCCATGTCTTCCAGCATTTCCGGGTCTTCCAGCGTGGGCTTGGCCGCTGCGGTGGTGCCGGCAGGAATCGGCGGCTGCATTTGCACATGCCCCGCCGGGTGGCTGCCGGAGCCACCGGGAATGACCACGAACATGGCAAGGCCCGCAGCCAGCGCCATGCCCGAGGCCCACAGCCAGGGCCGCAGCGGCTGCTTGTGGCGCTGCTGGCCAAGCGCCCGGGCGCGGGCTGCCGCCAGCGCCTGATCCAGCGCCGGGTCTGGCAGCCGGCTGCTGCGTTCCAGCGTGCCGCGCAGGCGGCCGGCCAGTTCCTGGTCACGTTCTGACATTTCATTCATGTCATTCATGGCTGTTCTCCTCCCCGGAGGGCGAGTTACTGTTCAGCAAGTGCTGGCGCATCACGGCCAACGCACGAAAATAATGGGTTTTCACACTGCCCTCGGAGCAGCCCATGGCGGCGGCGGTCTGGGCCGTGTCCAGTCCTTCCCAGGCGCGCAGCAGGAAGGCCTGCTGCTGGCGCAGGGGCAGGGCCTCCACCACCGCCATCACCGTATCCATGTCATCGGCCCGCCCCAGCAACTCGACCGGATCGCTGCTGGCGATCTCCGGCACCTGTTGCCAGGGGTCTTCGTCCGGCTCGTCCGGCGGTGCCGAGAGCCAGGTCATCCACTTCTTGCGCCGGGTTTCGCGGCGGTGGTGATCCATGATGCGGCTTTGCAGGATCACCTGGAACAGCGGCCCCCAGTTGCTGGGCTCGCGGTCGCCGTAGCGCGTCACCAGACTTATCATGGCTTCCTGCACGATATCCAGCGCCGCCTCCCGGTCCCGCACCGCAAACTCGGCCATGCGTTGCGCACGCCGGCCCGCGTCACGCAGAAACGCGTCCATGCTCAGAGGGGTAGGGCGGGTTGCTGCCATGGAGGAAATGCCATCGTTGGACCGGCCACCACCATAGGCAAGCACGCCATTCAGGGCAAGAGTTGCAGCCATGTAAAGTTCACGGTTTGTTGCTTTCTGGTAAATCAAACGCTGATTTGCCGCAAGCGTTGACAGCGGTGGGGCAAAAAAACAGCGACTCCGTTAAACTGCCGGCTCCCAGCCCTGCCAGTCTGCATCATGCTCCATGTCGTGCTTTACCAGCCGGAAATCCCCGGCAACACCGGCAATATCATCAGGCTGTGCGCCAATACCGGCGCACAGCTGCACCTGATCCGCCCCCTCGGCTTCGAGCTTGAAGACAGCAAGCTCCGCCGCGCCGGCCTTGATTACCACGAGTGGGCGCCGATCACCGTTTACGACGATCTGGAAAGCTGCCTGCAAATTATGGGCCCGGCCCGTGTCTTTGCCATGACCACCAAGGGCAGCCAGCCTGCCCATGCCATCACCTTCCAGCCCGGCGATGTACTCGTCTTCGGCCCCGAAACCCGTGGCCTGCCACCCGAAGTGCTGGCTGGCTTTGAGCCCGACCGCCGCCTGCGCCTGCCCATGCTGCCACAAAGCCGCAGCCTGAACCTCGGCAATGCCGTGGCAGTGGTCGTATATGAGGCCTGGCGACAGCTGGGTTTTCCCGGCGCCGTCTAGTTTTTGACCTTGGCCAGAAAGGCATCCAGCTGATTGGCAAACGCCTGACGGTCAGCCAGTGAGAGGGTGGCGGGGCCACCGGAGGTCAGGCCGGCGCCGCGCAGCTCCTCCATGAAGTTACGCATGGTCAGGCGCTGCCTGATGTTTTCCTTCGTGTAAAACTCGCCGCGCGGGTTGAGCGCAAAGCCGCCCTTGTCCACCACCTGCGCCGCCAGCGGAATATCGGCGGTAATCACCAGGTCGCCGGCCTTCAGCTCCTGCACGATCTTGTTGTCGGCCACATCGAAGCCCTGGCTGACCTGGATGGCGCGGATATAGTGCGAGGGCGGCACCGCCACCGGCTGGTTGGCCACCAGGGTCATGGGCAGGCGCACCCGCTCGGCGGCACGGAACAGGATGTCCTTGATGACGCGGGGGCAGGCATCGGCGTCAACCCAGATATGCATGGCGGGCTCCAGATGTAAAAAGGCCCGCCGAAGCGGGCCCTTGGGCTATCGGGCAAGTGATTACTGCACGGTTTCCGGCGTATTGGCGGCAGCAGCCTGAGCTTGCAACTGCTGGGCGCGCTGGCGCTGGGCGTCCGCAAAGGCCGCGTCGAAATTGACCGGGGCCAGCAGCAACTGCGGGAAGCTGCCACGGGAAACGACGTCAGACACGGTTTCGCGCGCATAGGGAAAGAGCACGCTCGGGCAATACGCGCCGAGCAGCTGGCCGAGCTGCTGCTCGTCCACACCGTCGATCAGGAAAATGCCGGCCTGCTGCACTTCCACGAGGTAGGCAGTGACATTGTCGTTCTTCACGGTCACCGTCAGTGACAGGATCACTTCATAATTCTTGCCGTCTTCCATGCGTGCGGCCTGGGTGCCCAGGTTGATGGCAACCTCGGGGTCCCAGGGGGCCAGGAAGACCTTGGGCGTGTTCGGGGCCTCGAAGGACAGGTCCTTGATATAGACGCGCTGAATGGCAAACTGGGATTGTGGCTGTTGTTCTTGTTCCGACATGACTGCGTCCTTCCTGATCGTCAATTGCGTTAAGGTCAATGAAAAGCTGGTCGATAAAAAGCCGGCATCACCTGGCCGGCAAAGAGTCAGGCAGCCAGCAGCGTGTCGAGCTTGCCGGCGCGTTCCAGCGCATACAGCTCGTCGCAGCCCCCAATATGCTGCTCACCGATAAAAATCTGCGGCACGGTACGCTGGCGTGTGCGCAGTACCAGCTGCTGGCGCTGCTCCTGGTCGCTGCTCACGTCAATCTCTTCGTAGTTCACGCCCTTGCGGGCCAGCAGCTGCTTGGCGCGCACACAATAGGGGCAGACCAGGGTGGTGTAGATCACGACTTGTGCCATAACAGCCTCGCCTAATTCTTGACCAGCGGCATGGACTGCGACTTCCAGTTGGAAATGCCGCCGTCCAGCTTGTATACACGGGTAAGCCCGGCCGCCTTCAGCTGCTGGGTAACGCCGCCGGCCGCCTGACCCATCTTGCATACCACCACAATGGGGCGGTCAAGTTCCTTTTTCAACTCTTCAAGACGCTCGGCCACCTTGGCATAGGGCAGGTTCTGCGAGCCGGTGATATGGCCCTGGCGGAACTCCGCCGCATCGCGCACGTCCAGCACCAGCGCGTTGTGGCTATTGATGAGGGCGGTCAGGCCCTGCGGCGACACGGCCTTGCCGGCGCGCTGCAGTTCGCTGGCGATGAAGGCGGCCAGCAGGGCGGCAAACAGGCCCACCAGAATGTAGTGGTGGACGACGAAATCAATGTATTGCTGATCCATGGGTGGCACGGTCTGAGTTCAGGGGCGGGCAGTATACCTGTGCTGCCGCCTGGGCTCCACCTGCGCAGCCCCCGATAATGCGTAACTCATCGCTCCAGCGTCTCGGCCAGCCGGTGATAGCTGTCCAGCCGCCGTGCCGAAAGCTGGCCGGCGGCCACGGCGGCGTGCAGGGCGCAGCCTGGCTCGGCGGCATGGGCGCAGTTGCGGAAGCGGCACTGGCCCAGCCAGGGCCGGAAATCGACAAAGCCCTCCAGCAGCTGCTCGCGGCTGATATGCCAGAGCCCGAACTCGCGGATGCCGGGCGAGTCGATGAGCGCGCCATCGCCCGGCAGGTGAAACAGCCGCGCCGTGGTCGTGGTGTGCTGGCCTAACTGCGAGCCAGCGGAAATCTCCGCCGTCTTCTGCTGCACATCCGGCAGCAGGGCATTGACGATGGACGACTTGCCCACCCCCGACTGCCCCACAAATACCACCGTGCGCCCGTTGATGAAGTCCAGCAGGTCTCCCAGTCGGCCCTCCAGCGCCGCCGTATGCCGCACCTCGTAGCCGATCTGCCGGAACTCGTCGAGCATGGATGCAAGCTCGGCGCGATTGCCATCATCAATCAGGTCGGCCTTGTTGAGCAGGATCACCGGGCTGATGCCGACGATCTCGCAGGCCACCAGATAGCGGTCCAGCAGGCTGGCAGAAGGGATGGGCAAGGGGGCGATCACCAGCAGGATACGGTCGATGTTCGCCGCCACCGGCTTCAGCTTGCCGTAGGGGTCGGGGCGGGTCAGCAGCGAGCGCCGGGGCAGCAGGGCGCTGACCACACCCACGTCGGTATCCAGCGCCGGCTGCCAGATGACCCGGTCGCCGGTCACCAGCTGTTCGAGGTTGGCGCGCAGGTGGCAGCGGAAAACCTGCCCGGTGCGCTCGCCCTGCAAGGCCTCGACATCAAGCTGGGCGCCATAGTGGGCAATGATCAGTCCCTCCTGCTCGCTGCCCAGTGCCCCCGACTCGATCAGCGCCTCGGCCCGCGCCTCGCGCTTCTGTGCACGGGCAATGCGCTCATCCTGGATTTTCTGGATACGGAAGGTTTGCTGCTTGCTGATATGACGTTTAGCCACGGGGCATAACCACGGTCTCTCTCCGGTAAGGCGGTTTGTTGTAGCGGGCAGCTAAGTGCTTGATTCGGCAAACCCGGAATAAATCGGCGCTTGGTTATTCAGCGACGCCCAAGCCTGCTATTATCAACTGTAATTTGCCAATGGAGCGAGGAATGAGCAGCAATAAAGAGGGCAACCTGATCTGGATCGACCTGGAAATGACGGGCCTCAATCCAGATACCGATCACATCATCGAGATTGCCACGATCGTCACCGATGCCCATCTTAACATCCTTGCCGAAGGTCCCGTCTTTGCCATTCACCAGAAGGACATCATCCTCAATGGCATGGACGAATGGAATACCCGTCAGCACGGTAACTCCGGCCTGATCGAGCGCGTGCGCCGCAGCCAGATCGATGAGGCCAGGGCCGAAGCGGCCACCCTTGAATTCCTGGGCCGCTTCCTGGACCCGCGCAAGTCGCCCATGTGCGGCAACTCCATCTGCCAGGATCGCCGCTTCCTGTACAGATGCATGCCCAAGCTCGAAGCCTTCTTTCACTACCGCAATCTCGATGTCAGCACCATCAAGGAGCTGGCGCGACGCTGGAATCCCGATGTGCTCCAGCACCTGAGCAAGAAAAGCTCGCATCTGGCGCTGGAAGACGTAAAGGACTCCATCGACGAGTTGCGCCACTACCGCCAGTATTTCTTCCGTATGCCGAGCTAGGTAGTTGAAGCCTGTGCCGGCCCGCAGCCCGGCTGGCATGGTTTTATGACGCCATGCTTCACTTCTGTGGCGGGTACAAAGTGGCCGATAAACGGGTGCCGTCTTTGCGCAGCACCATGAGATCGATGGGCTATCTTATATTTTCTATATAAATCAAAATGTTGATGTGTTTTCGCCGGTGTCGCACCCTGCGGGCTGCCCCTTGCGACGGGCGTGGGCGGTGGCGTGTTTCCCCGCTTTTATGACGTTTGCAAAAAATTACATTACTTTTGTGAAACTTTTCCGCCTAAAGCCCCTCTGACCTTATATGCGTGCTACTGACGCCCTCAGGTCCGCCACGGACGCAGGCGGGGCAGTGTCAGCACGTGTCTAATCCCAACTGTGTATACAAGGTGAATGACATGTCCCTGAACAAGCTGCTGATCGCTACTGCCCTGATGGTTTCCTTCTCCGGTGTTGCCTTGGCCGACGAGATGGCCCCCATGGCCGCTTCCGGCGCCACCGCCCCGGCCAAGAAGATGCACAAGCATCACCACAAGGCCGCCAAGAAGGCTGACTCCATGGCTGCCCCGACTGCTGCTTCGTAATAGAGCCAGTCAGTTGAATAAAAAACGGCGCTTCGGCGCCGTTTTTTATTGCCTGGCATCAGTGCCGGCGGAGAAGGTGTCACCGGGGAGCCCCTGCAAGCTCAGGGACTCCCCGACGCCTGCTCAGGGCTGCTTGTAGATCAGGAACTGGTTGGCCGCCACATTGGCGAAGGTCTGCACCAGTCCGTCCGGCCACACGATCCTGACTTGCGTGGCGGTAGCGGCCTTGCCCAGGCCAAAGTGCAGGTCGGGCAGGTTCTGCGAGTTGAAATTGCTGTTGGCCGCCGACACCCGCATCTGTGTTTCATTGCTGTCAATCGAGCCATTCCCGTTCAGGTCAGCCGTCACGTAGACCTTCGCGCCCAGCGCATCGGTATTGGGCGAATTCCCCACCACCCGGATATTCAGGAAATGGTGGCCGGCGCCCGCGCCGCTATGGTTCTCAAAGAACTTGATGCCAACGCTCTGGTCCACCATGGCGACGTCAACATCGCCATCACGGTCGAAGTCAAAACAGGTCACACCACGCCCCTGCACGGGAGCATTGACCAGCCAGCTGGCGGATTGCTCGGTAAAGGTGCCGTCACCATTGTTCATGAACAGCCGGATGGTCGAGCCCGAAAAGGTATTGAAGGTCGGCGTGAGGAATGAACTGGTGAAGGAGAATTCGCTGTTGAATATCTGGCTGACATTTGCCGGCATGGGCCCCATGCCGTTGACGACCAGGATGTCCAGGAAACCGTCGTTGTTGAAGTCAGCCGCGCAGCTGCCCCAAGCCCAGGCGGCATTGGCTACGCCGGCCTTCGCGGTGACATCCTGGAAGGAGATGTGTCCGGGCGTGCTGGTGTTGTGATACAGGTGATTACCCAGAATGCCCACATTGGTCTGCGGCGTGGTTGCGTAAACATCGCTGACAAACCAGTCGATCATGCCGTCATTGAAAAAGTCGCCCAGGGCGCTGCCCATGCCGTTCTGATCCTTGATGACCGAGGTATCCGTCACGTTGCTGTACACGCGTGGCACGGCAGCCTGTGTGGCCGTGTTGGTGTTCGCCACATTCTGCAGGTCAACGGTAGTGAGGAAGTCGGCGGCGATCAGCAGGTCCTGCCAGCCGTCGCCGTCAATGTCCGCAAACGAGGGGCTGAACTGGTAGTTCTGGTTCAGTCCATTGCCTGCACCTACCTGTACCTTGCTGTCATAGGGGCTTATCTGCTGGCCGCCATTATTGTGCCAGAAGGCGGGTGAGGAGCCGGGTAAGCCAGCTGCGTCATAGTGCGCCAGATAAATGTCGGGGTAACCGTCATTGTCATAGTCGCCAAACGCCATGCCGAAGGTATTGCGCGGCATGGGCATGCCGCTGACCGTCGTCTGCGTCGCGGGATCGGTATACGAGTCGATTTCCTGGTACTGGCCACTGTCCGCCTCTTTCAAAATGCGCACAGAGCCCGGCGTGAGGTTGCCCAGCACCAGCTCGCGGTGATAGTCCCCCTGTAGGTCGGCCACCCCGATATTCGTATACAGCCCGGTGATCTGGGCGACCGTTGGCATGGTGCCGGCAGAAGTAAAGCCGCCGCTGCCGCCCTGGTTGATATAGGCCACGATGCCGTTGGCGGTGCCGCTGGTATAGGCAATATCGGGCCAGCAGTCGTTGTCGAGATAGGTGGCCGTGACGCCGCCGGCAAACAGGGTTTGCTGAAACTCGCCGAGGGTGCCCTGGAAAAACCATGTGAGCAGGGGGTCATAGGCCTGCGGAATGGTCAGGCCCAGGCTCTGGCTGTCTTCCGTGAAATAATTGCCGTCATTGGCAAGGTGTCCTGCCGAGGCCTGGCCGGCGCAGGCAGGCTGCGTATCCGGAAAGGTGGAGCGTGCGGCCACCGAAAGCGTGGCCAGATTGACGGTGCTCGCTGGATAAACCGACGCAGTAACGGATGTCCCGGTAGAGCCGGTAGAGCCGGTAGAGCCGGTAGAGCCGGTAGAGCCGGTAGAGCCAGTAGAGCCAGTAGAGCCAGTAGAGCCAGTAGAGCCAGTAGAGCCAGTAGAGCCAGTAGAGCCAGTAGAGCCGGTAGAGCCGGTAGAGCCGGTAGAGCCGGTAGAGCCGGTAGAGCCGGTAGAGCCGGTAGAGCCGGTAGAGCCGGTAGAGCCAGTAGAGCCGGTAGAGCCAGTAGAGCCAGTAGAGCCAGTAGAGCCAGTGCTGCCGACCGTGCTGGGTGTCAGGTTCTGTAGCTGGTTGCCGTCCGGGTCATCAGAGGCCTTCGGCACCCATGCCTGCAGGCAGTTGGCGGGCGACGTCGCCAGACAGGTATCGGTCAGCGTCTGGAGAAAGGCCACCAGCTGATTGACCTGGGTTGTGCTGAGGTTGACTCCGGGCAACATGGCGCCGGCGAAGTTTGGGGAGTTCAGTGCTTCGTTGGTGCGGCTCAGCGCCAGCGGGTAGGTGACCGTACTGCTGGCAAACTGCGTCAGGCTGTGCAGGGTAAAGTCGTAATTGGCGACCTGCTGCTGCGGGTTGGCATGATATTGCAGGAAGCTCGGCAAGTCCTGGAAGGCTCCGTCATGCCCATAGGGGGCGGTCAGCGCCACGTTGATCAGGCTGGGTACCCGGTAGGCGAACAGGTCCTGGTTCTGGTTGGTCACCTGCCAGCGGCCATAGTCCTGCTTGTTGGCCTGTTTGCCGCGGCCAAACTGGGGTATGCCGGTATTGTAGAAGTGTTCATTGGTAAAGAAGCTGCCAGCATGGCAGCCCGAGCAGCCGAGCCCACCGTCGGCCTTGCTCTGCAGGAAGAGCATGGCGCCCTGCTTGGCGTCAGTGCTGATGGCCGAGCTATTGCCGGCTACATAGGCGCGCCAGGGCGTATTGACGAAGATCATGCTCATTTCGTAAGCCGAAATGGCCGTCTGCACATTCTCGTAGGTAATCAGGGTGCTGGCGCTGCCCTTGGGTTGACCAAAAGCCTGTTGGAACAGGCCCAGCCAGGTGGCCGCGCCCGACGCCGAGAGGCTGCCCGCATCGGCCAGCCCCTGCAGGCGGCTGACCAGCAAGGTCCTGAATTGTTCATTGAGCGGGAGTTCCGGGTGCAGGAAGTTCCGCATTTCGTCGGTCGCGGTCGAGGGAAAGCGTGACTGTGCCGATAGAAGGCTGCTGCCGGCGCCGGGGTCAGCCCCCAGCGGAACGTCAGGCGTTGTGATCCCGCCGCCAATGCCCGCGAGGGGGTTGGCCAGTGAAACCCGGCCATCGAAGAACATGGCGGTCTTGTACAGGGCACTGTTGATGATCGTCTGGCTGTTGCGGGCCACATTGGGGCCGCCGTCTTTATTCGGGTCGAAGTCCGTATTGCTGTTGATCAGTCGCCCAGGGCCCACCAGATCAGGGTTTTGTGCGGAAACGCCCACCGGCAGTGACAGGGCATCGGCCCCTGCAAACTGGGGTTGGTGGCAGGAGGCGCAGGCAGAGTCGAAGGTGCCGCCCAGCGTCTTGGAGAAAAACAGCAGTTCGCCGAGCTTCAGCAACGGGCTGGTGGACGGGTTAACCGCCTTGGCGCCATTGGAAGGGTCGGTGTCGGCGGCCTGGGCGTGTGCCAGACCGAGCACCTGCGCATCGGTAGTTGGGGCATTGCTGCTGGTACCCCCACGGTCGCCACCACAGGCGCTCAGCACGGAACTACACGCGACGAAAACACCGACTGCGGCCAGACGGCCCGGACGCCAGGTACTGCTATTCATGAGGGTAAGGCCCTGTTTTATATATTATTGGTTGTTTTTACTATTGTGAGCGGCGGGCAGGTAAGGTGACTGTAAGGTTTTATTGCGAGCCAATATAGCAGGTGGCAAGGGGGCCGGGTATCAAGTCTGTGGCCTTATAACCCTTTGTTCATACCGTCTGGCGCTTGCAGTGTGTTGGCAACAGGGGAGGGGCGAATTGCAATGCGCTGAAGGGCTCGAAGGGGGCTGACACCCCCGGGGTGGTGGTGGTGGGTAAAACGGGCTTTCTGCCATTTGGTCATTCGCGCCATCCATGGCCCTCACCCCTTCGGGGCAGCTCCGCTGTGCAAAACGGCAGTCCTGCCGTTTTGTCATAAAGTCATGGTTTGTTCATATATTATTTGCAAAACTTTACACAGTTTTCGGGAAACTTTTTCGCATAACCCTGTTCATACCTTCAAGCGTGCTGCTGCGGGCGGCCCCTGTTGTCCTTGACCCGAAACGGTCCGGGGGGATGCCGCTGGTACGCGTACAACCCCACTTATTTGAAGGTAAATAAAATGTCCCTGAACAAGCTGCTGATCGCTACTGCCCTGATGGTTTCCTTCTCTGGTGTTGCCCTGGCCGACGACATGGCCCCCATGGCCGCTTCCGGCGCGACTGCCCCGGCCAAGAAGGTGCACAAGAAGCATCACCACAAGGCCAAGAAGGCCGCTGAAGCTGCTCCGGCCCCGGCTGCTGCTTCGTAATAATCAGTTTACTGATGAGCACACGGCGCCTTTATGGCGCCGTTTGTTTTTCAGATCACGCTTTTCTCCCGCTGCCGTTCCAATGCCCAGCTCATGTGTTCTGCCGCCACTTCTCCAGCGAACGTTTTCTGTTGCTCCAGCGCGCTGATGATGGCCGGGTCATAGGGTGCATTGCCCAACCCCACCGCCAGATTGCGCAGCCAGCCCTGATAGCCGGTGCGGCGGATGGCGGAGCCTTCGGTGCGGCTCATGAATTCCGCCTCGGTCCATGCAAACAGGTCAAGCAGGCGGGCGCGGTCGAGATCGTGGCGAGGGGTAAAGTCGCCCTCGCTGCTGGCCTTGGCATAACGATTCCAGGGGCAGACCAACTGGCAGTCGTCGCAGCCAAACACGCGGTTGCCCATCAGGGGCCGGAACTCCAGCGGAATGGCTCCGCGTGACTCGATGGTGAAGTAGCTGATGCAGCGCCGCGCATCCAGCTGGTAGGGCGCAACGATGGCGGCGGTGGGGCAAATGTCGATACAGGCCGAGCAGCTGCCGCAATGTGCGCTGACCGGCGCATCCACCGGCAGTTGCAGGTCGGTGAACAGCTCGCCGAGAAAGAAAAAGGAGCCGGCGCTGCGGTTGATGAGCAGGGTGTGCTTGCCGATCCAGCCGAGCCCCGCCTGCTCGGCCACGGCCTTTTCCAGTACCGGGGCGGAATCGACAAAGGCGCGATAGCCCATGGCGCCGCTGCTCTCGACGATTTTCTCCGCCAGCTGTTGCAGGCGCTTGCGCATGATCTTGTGGTAGTCGCGCCCGAGGGCGTAGCGCGACACATAGGCCAGCTCGCCTGCCTTCAGCGTGGCCCAGGCGCGCGGGTCTTCCGGCAGGTAGTCCATGCGCACCGAAATGATGCGCTGCGTACCGGGAATCAGCAGCCCCGGCTGCGAGCGCTTGTCGCCATGCGCGCCCATATAGTCCATGTCGCCGTGAAAGCCGCGCGCCAGCCAGCGCTCAAGATGCGCGCCGTGCTCTTTCAGGTCGATACTGGCGATGCCCACCTGCTGAAAACCCAGCTCCCGGCCCCAGCGTTTGATGGCGGCGGCCAGTGCGTCAAGGCGGGAAGGGGAGGGGCCGGGATCATTGTCCACAGGGATGCGATTCATGGGATAATTCTGCCACCGATATGCCGATGCCCGCCATGACCACGTTGCCCCTGTCTGTATATAGCGCTGCCCAGTCCCGTGAGCTGGACCGGCTCGCCGTTGCCTCCGGCATTCCTGGCTACATGCTCATGTGCCGGGCTGGCGCGGTTGCCTGGGCCAGCCTGCGGCGGCGCTGGCCACATTCGCGCCGTATCGTTGTACTGGCCGGGTCCGGCAATAATGGTGGCGACGGCTATGTGCTGGCGCGGCTGGCGCAGGCCGAGGGTTTTTCGGTGCTGCTGCTGATGGTCGGCAACCACCAGCGCCTGCTGGCCGAAGCCCGGCAGGCACAGACAGATGCCCTGGCTGCCGACGTGGAGGTGCTGGGCTGGCAAGGGCAGCTGCCCGAAGCCGACGTTTATGTCGATGCCATTTTTGGTACCGGCCTCAACAAGCCGCCGACAGGCCCCCACGCTGAGGCCATCTTCGCCCTCAACAATAGCGGCAGGCCGGTGCTGGCGCTGGATATTCCCTCCGGGCTGGCCGCCGACAGCGGTGCCGAGCTGGGGCAGGCCGTGCTGGCTACCGTTACCATCACCTTCATCGGCCTCAAGCTGGGTTTGCTTACCGGGCGCGGCCCGGTCTGCTGCGGCCTGCTGGAGTTTGCCGGGCTGGACATTCCGCCGGAGGTGCTGGCCGACATCCTGCCGGCGGCCACCCGCATGGACACTGGTGATCTGGCGGCGGCCCTGCCGCCGCGTGCCCGCGACGGGCACAAGGGCAACTACGGTCATACCCTCGTCATCGGTGGCGATCAGGGTATGGCCGGCGCCATCAGTATGGCGGCAGAGGCGGCGGCACGCAGCGGTAGCGGCTTCGTGTCAGTGGCCACCCGGCCCGAACACACGGTGGTGATTACAGCCCGCCACCCGGAAATCATGGCGCACGGCGTCAACTTCGCTGCCGAGTTGCAGCCCCTGCTGGCGCGCGCCACCGTCATTGTGCTGGGCCCAGGCCTGGGGCAGGGCGCCTGGGGCCAGGCCCTGTTTACCGCTGCCATCGCCACCGGCCTGCCGCTGGTGGTGGATGCCGATGGCCTCAACCTGCTGGCCATGCACCCGGCCCACTCCAGCCGCTGGGTGCTGACCCCCCACCCCGGCGAGGCGGCCCGCCTGCTAGGCAGCAGTACCGAGGCGGTGCAGCTGAACCGCCCGGCAGCGCTGCGCGAACTGGTGCGGCGCTATGGTGGCGCGGCGGTGCTCAAAGGAGCGGGCTCGCTGGTCAGCGATGGCAGCAATATGGCCGTCTGCCCCTACGGCAACCCCGGCATGGGCTCAGGTGGTATGGGTGATGTGCTGTCAGGTGTTGTCGGGGCGCTGCTGGCGCAGGGCTTAAGCCCCGGTCAGGCGGTGCGTAACGGCGTACTGGTGCACGCCCTCGCCGGTGATGATGCCGCACAGGCTGGCGGGGAGCGTGGCCTGCAGGCTACCGACCTGCTGCCCTATGTGCGCCGCAGGGTGAACCCATGTCATCGTTAAGCTTCAAGGCCAAAAACGTCGCTGCCATGGAGGCGCTGGGTCGCCGTCTGGCCGAAGCCCTGGCCGGCAGCGGTGTGGTTTATCTGGAAGGTGAGCTGGGCACGGGTAAAACCACGCTCAGCCGTGGTATTTTGCGCGCCTGTGGGCACCAGGGAGCGGTCAAGAGCCCGACCTACACCCTGGTGGAACCCTACGAGCTGGCGACGGCCACGGTATTTCATTTTGACCTGTACCGCCTGCTCGACCCCGAAGAACTGGAGCTGATGGGTTTCCGCGATTATTTCCGCGCCGATGCCCTCACGCTGGTAGAGTGGCCGGCGCGTGGCGGCAGGTTGTTGCCGGCGGCCGATATCATGATCACCCTGCAAGCCGTGAAGGTCGGCAGGGAACTGGAGTTGCGCGCAGGTTCTGCCAGGGGCGAGGCCGTATTGGCTGCTCTGGCGCCTGCTCATGAGTGAAATTATGGTTTCTGCACGTCGTCTTGTGGTTTTGCTGCTGCTATGTGGCTTGGGTCAGCTGGCCCAGGCCGCCAATGTCACCGCGCTGCGCTCCTGGCGCGCGCCCGACAATACCCGGCTGGTGCTGGATGTCAGCGGCCCCGTGCAGTTCCGCATCAGCCCGGACTCCACGCCGGCCCAGCTGATCCTGGAGCTGGATGACAGTCAGGCCAGTATCCCCGCACCCGTGGTGCAGGGTGCCGGGCCGGTCAAGGCCGTGCATTTCGAGAGCAAGGGTGGCACCCTGCGTCTGCTGATAGACCTGAGTGCCGAGGTCAACCCGCACGCCTTTGAGCTGGCGCCCAATGAGAAATACGGCCAGCGTCTGGTGGTGGATCTGTTTGATCATGTGGCGGCCTCGCCCGTCGCCCCCGTTGTGGCAGCGCCTGCTGCTTCGGCGATAGTGGCTCTCCAGAGCCCGCCCGTGGTGCCGCCGCCCGCCGCTCCCGCAGTAGTGCCACCGGCCGCGCTCCCGGCAATGCCGGCGGCCAGTACCGGCAAACTGGTTACGCCTGACGCGGTTGTCAGGGTCAGGCCCCCGCTGCCGACGCCTTCTCTCCCGCCGCCCACCACCGCCGTGCCTGAACAGCTGACGCAAGCCACCGACGAGGAGAGTAAGGCCGATATGGCCGCCGCACCCGTGGTCGTCGATAAATCCGGCAAACACGGTCGCAATATCATCATCGCCATCGACCCCGGTCACGGCGGCGAAGATCCCGGCGCCATCGGCATGAATGGCACTTATGAAAAAAATGTCACCCTGGCCATCGCCCGCGATCTCGTGACGCAACTGCGCCAGCAGCCCGGCATTACGGCCGTGCTGACCCGCGACGGCGATTACTATGTACCCTTGCAGGAGCGCCGGCAGATTGCCCGTTACAAGGACAAGGCCGACCTCTTCATCTCCGTTCATGCCGACTCCGCTCCCTCGCGTGAAGCCAAGGGCGCGTCGGTATTTGCGCTGTCGCTCAAGGGCGCCAATACCGCGACTTCACGCTTTGCCGCCATGCTGGCGGAACGGGAAAACCGCGCCGACCTTATTGGTGGTGTCGCCATCGAAAAAGACGATAACGACAGCGTGCTGCGCAATGTGCTGGCCGACATGGTTGTCACCGGCTCGCTGGAGCATAGCCTGCACATGGCCCACAATATTATCGGCAATCTCGACCAGATCGGCCGCCTGCATTCAAAGCAGGTGGAGCAGGCGGGCTTTGCCGTGCTCAAGGAGCCGGGCATGGTGTCGCTGCTGGTGGAAACCGGCTTCATTTCCAATCCGGATGAAGAGAAGCGCCTGACCAATCCCGTGCACCAGCACGAAATTGCCCACGCCATCATGGGTGGCGCCCTGCGCTATTGCGAACAATACCCGGCGCCCGGTACTTATTTTGCGTGGGAATATGACCAGCAGCACGGCCACGCCACGCCCGAGGATATGCCCCGGAAAAAGCATCATGCCGAGCAGGTGGCCAGCGCAGAAACCGCTTCCGTCGACACGACAAAAGCAACCGGCAGCCTCATTCGCCACAAGGTGCAGGTCGGTGACAGCCTGACCCAGTTGGCCGTGCGCTACCAGACCACGCCAGCCACCCTGAAAGCGCTGAATGGCATGGACGACGATAATGTGAAAATTGGCCAGGTTTTGAAGATTCCGGCGAATTGATGTCTTACTCCCTCTCCCCTCGGGAGAGGGCGGGGGAGAGGGGAAATTACAACTGTCCTCGCCAGATTCCCCTCACCCTGGCCATCTACCAGCTGCGCTCCCCGCAGCCCGGACTACCCCCCATCGTGGGGGGGTATCCCGAAGGGAGAGGAGACTACAATCCGCCAGTCCGTAAATAAATTTCAAGAAGCTACGCCAGCACCTTATAGCCAGCCCGATAAAAGTATCCAGACCATGCAAGCAGAAACCGCTCCCATTTCCCGCATCCATTTGCTTGATGCGCGGCTGGCCAACCAGATCGCTGCGGGCGAGGTGGTGGAGCGCCCGGCGTCAGTCATCAAAGAGCTGCTGGAAAACGCGCTGGATGCCGGCGCGCGCCGCATTGACATCGACATTGAGCAGGGCGGCGTCAAACTCATGCGCGTGCGTGACGACGGCGAAGGTGTGCACAAGGATGACCTGCCGCTGGCCCTTTCGCGCCATGCCACCAGCAAGATTCACGATCTCGATGATCTCGAAGCCGTGGCGACACTGGGTTTTCGTGGCGAAGCGCTGGCCTCTATCGCCTCGGTGTCGCGTCTGCTGCTGACCTCCAGCCCCACTGAGTCCGGGCTGGCCTGGGCCGTGCGTTCCGAGGGCCGTGACATGGCGGCGCAACTGGAGCCGTCCACCCATCCACGTGGTACCACGGTGGAAGTGCGTGATCTGTTTTTCAATACGCCCGCGCGGCGCAAATTCCTGAAAACCGAGCAGACCGAATATTCGCACCTCGAAGAAGTGGTGCGGCGGCTCGCGCTCAGCTGCTTCAATGTGGGTTTCCAGCTCAGCCATAATGGCCGCGTAATACACCAGCTGAAAGCCGCCAACAATGATGCGGAAAAACAGCGCCGCGTGGCCGCCCTCTGCGGTGCCGCCTTTATGGAACACGCGCTGGCGGTGGATATCGAAGCCGTCGGCCTGCGCCTTTGGGGCTGGCTGGGTCTGCCGACATTCTCGCGGGCGCAGGCCGACCTGCAATATTTTTACGTCAATGGTCGCGTGGTACGCGACAAGGTGGTGACACATGCCGTGCGTCAGGCCTATGCCGACGTGCTCTATCACGGGCGTCACCCGGCCTACGTATTGTTTTTTGAACTGGACCCGGCAGCGGTCGATGTCAACGTGCACCCCACCAAGAGCGAAGTACGCTTCCGTGACCAGCGTCAGGTGCATGATTTCCTGTTCCGCTCCCTGCACCGGCTGATTGCCGCCGTAAAGCCGCAGGATGCATTGGCGCCAACGGCCCTGCCCGGCGAGCCTGTTGTCGAAGCGCCCGTGCAAAACCAGTTTTCCCTGCCGCAGGACTATCGCCGCGAAGCGCCGCTCGACCCGGCGCAGGTGCGCGAACAAATGGTCCAATACGGCCGCTTTTACGAGGCCCGGCCTGCCAACAACTACCCCTCGCCGCAGCCCGCGCAAGCCTTGCAAGCCGACAGCGCCTCCGGCCTGCCGCCGCTGGGCTTTGCCATCGCCCAGCTGCACGGCATTTATATCCTCGCGCAAAATGCCCAGGGCCTGATCGTGGTAGACATGCATGCCGCGCATGAACGCATCACCTATGAGCGCATGAAATGCGATCTGGGTGAAAGCCGTATCGTGTCGCAGCCCTTGCTGGTGCCACTCGGCATGGCGGTGAGCAGCCGCGAGGCGGATTTTGCCGAGCAATATGCCGAATGGTTTGCGCGCCTCGGTTTTGTCATCGAACGCATGGGCCCGGAAACCCTGCTGGTGCGGGAAATGCCTACCCTGCTGGCGCAGGCCAATATTGAAGCGCTGGTGCGCGACGTGTTGTCTGACCTGATCGAGCACGGCGGCACGCGGCGTATCGAAGAATCCGTCAATGAACTGCTGGGCACCATGGCCTGTCACGCCGCCGTGCGCGCCAATCGCCAATTGTCAGTAGCGGAAATGAACGCCCTGCTGCGTGACATGGAGGCCACCGAGCGCTCCGGCCAATGCAATCATGGCCGCCCTACCTGGGCCCAGCTTTCCCTGCAGGATCTGGATCGCCTGTTTTTGCGCGGCCGCTGAATTTAAAAAGGAGATGTGTCGTGGATGGTGTTGTAGAAAATGAAGTCGCCCGCAAATCCGCCGGGCTGCCGATAGCAAAAATAGTGATCGGCCTGATGCTGCTGGCCCTGCTCGCCGGTTTTCTTGTCTGGCGGCATATGGCGGCGGCAGCGGCGGATATTTCCGGTGTCTGGCATGACCAGGCCAATGACATCAACTATGTCATCGACAAGCATGAAGACAGCTACCGCCTCAGCGTGGCCGGCCATCGCCTGCTGGTGAAAGATGTGCAGAAAGACCGCATGACCGGGCAGATGGTGCTGACGGTGCGTACCGATTCCGGCCTGCTCGCCCTGTGGTCGTTCAAGTCCGACAAAGACACCGACGGCAGCCCCCTGCTGCAACTGGATCAGGACAGCCTCGCCAGCGATACCCTGCATTTGCAGCGTCAGCTCACCCCGGTTGACCGCAGCCGTCTGGCACAGCTGAAAATAGCCAGAAAGCCGCTATGGTCGCCGGCTTTCGACTGTGGCAAGGCCGGCACCGACGTTGAACGCATGATTTGTTCCGATCCGGGGCTGGCTGCCATGGATGTGCAGTTGGCCAGCGCCGTGCGCGCCGCCGCCAACGATGCCGCCATCACCGAAGCCCAGAAAACCTGGCTGCATGATGTGCGTGACGCCTGCGCCGATACCAACTGCCTGCACACCGCCTACCAGCAGCGTCTGCTGGAGCTGGGCTCCAGCGACGTTGCCGCCCCCGATGCGCCCTCGGCTGCCGATGCAGGTAATGGCAGCACCCCCGACGCCGCCCCCGTAGCGGCCAGTTGAGCCCTCCATGACGCAGCCGCCCGCCATCCTCCTCATGGGCCCCACCGCCTCCGGCAAGACCGCGCTGGCGGTGGAGCTGGTGGAGCAGGGGGCCTTCGAGATCATTTCGGTGGATTCCGGCATGGTCTACCGGGGCATGGATATCGGCACCGCCAAGCCAGAGCCCGAGCTCCTGGCGCGGGCGCCGCACCGGCTGATCAATATCTGCGACCCGCTTGAGGCCTACTCCGCAGCGCGCTTTCGTACCGATGCCCTGGCGGCCATGGCCGAGATCACGGCGGCGGGCCGCGTACCCCTGCTGGTGGGTGGCACCATGCTCTACTTCAAGGTCCTGCTGGAAGGCCTGGCTGCCATGCCCGACGCCGATCCCGAGTTGCGCGCCCGTCTGGAGCAGGAAGGCCTGGAGCAGGGCTGGCCGGCCCTGCATGCACGGCTGGCGACTGTTGACCCCGTCAGCGCCGCCCGCCTCAAGCCCAATGACTCCCAGCGCCTGCAACGCGCGCTGGAGGTCTATGAGCTGACCGGCAAGCCGCTCTCCGTCTGGCACGCCGAACAGGAGGCGGTGCCGCCACCACCTTATCAATTTACCCGGCTGGCCATGGCTCCGCCGGAACGTGCTACGCTGCATGAGCGTATTGCGCGGCGCTTTGACGCGATGTTGGCTGCCGGCTTTGTGGACGAGGTGCGGGGCCTGCGGGCGCGGGGTGACCTGCACCCCGGTCTGCCGTCCATGCGGGCCGTGGGCTACCGTCAGGTCTGGGAGTTTCTGGACGGGCAGGGCAGCGAGGTGGAGCTGCGCGAGCGCGGCATTGCCGCCACCCGGCAGTTGGCCAAGCGCCAGCTGACCTGGCTGCGCAGCTTTGCAGGAATACAATGGCTCAACAGCAATGAGGTCGATTTGACGAGGAAACTCTTGAATTCCTTTCAGCTTGACCGCACATTAGAAGCACCGGGGAAGTTATAAATGACTTTTTCGTTTTATATGCCCTCGGCGGTTCCCCTTCCGGAACCTTGTTTTGGCGCATTTTATATTGTTTAGCGGCCCCGATTTGGGCCATCAGTCAGGAGAGTGACCTCATGTCCAAGGGACAAACCTTGCAGGACCCGTTTCTCAACGCCCTGCGTAAAGAACGCATCCCCGTATCCATATTCCTCGTCAACGGCATCAAGCTGCAGGGGCAGATCGAATCCTTTGACCAGTACGTCGTGCTGCTGAAGAACACCGTCAGCCAGATGGTGTACAAGCATGCCATCTCCACTGTGGTGCCGGCCCGCAATCCGCGCTCCAACGTACCGGGCGCCACGCACGGCCCCGGCACGGGCGCCGCCGGGGGCTTTCCCCAGGGCGACGACCACGATGACGAGCCGCAACCCAATTATTGAGGTGCATGGCCTGTAGTCTCGCCGGGCGAGTGCCCGGCAACTATGGCCAGGGCGGCGCCAAGAAGCGTTAACGTGCGAGACAACGCCGCCCACCGGGCGGCGTTGTTGCTTGTATCAGCAGCTTGTTTGTTACCCGCAGCTTGATCATGGGAGTGATTGGGCTGGCGTGAGTGATTTCCGGACAAAACGGCAGGACTGCCGTTTTGCACAGCCGCAGGCTGTCCCGGAGGGATGAGAGCCATGGATGGCTCTCGTGAACTGTGCCGGAAATCACGGGCTTGGGATATGTCAGGATGGCTTGTCCCAAGCATAAAGAGCAGCAATATGGAATTTTTTGAACGCCACCAAGGCGGCGAGCGCGCGGTACTGGTGCATCTCGACATGCACAACGAGCATCAGGACGAAGACCTGGACGAGTTCCGCCTGCTGGCCAGCTCGGCCGGTGTGCAAAGCCTTGCCCTGGTTACCGGCAGCCGCCAGCGTCCCGACCCCAAGTTTTATGCCGGCTCCGGCAAGGTGGAGGAGTTGCGCCAGATCGTGCAGGAGCAGGGCGTCGAGGTGGTGCTCTTCAACCATGTCCTCAGCCCGGCGCAGGAGCGCAATCTGGAACGCGCCTTGCAGTGTCGGGTGCTGGACCGCACCGGCCTGATCCTGGACATCTTTGCCCAGCGCGCCCGCACTTTTGAGGGCAAGTTGCAGGTGGAGCTGGCGCAGCTGCAGCATCTGGCCTCGCGGTTGGTGCGCGGCTGGACCCACCTTGAGCGGCAGGGTGGGGGTATCGGCCTGCGCGGCCCCGGCGAAACCCAGCTGGAAACCGACCGCCGCCTGCTGCGCAACCGCATCATCGCCCTCAACGAGCGTCTGGACAAGGTTCGCCAGACCCGTGCCCAGGGCCGCGCCGCGCGGCAGAAGGCACAGGTGCCCACGGTGTCCATCGTCGGTTATACCAACGCCGGCAAGTCCACCCTGTTCAACCGCCTCACGCACGCCGACGTGCTCGAGGCCGACCAGCTTTTCGCCACGCTGGACCCGACCCTGCGCCGTATTCCGCTGGAGCCGGTGGGGGCCGTGGTGCTGGCGGATACGGTGGGGTTTATCCGCCACCTGCCGCACAAACTGGTCGATGCCTTTCGCGCCACGCTCGAAGAAACCGTGGAGGCCGACCTGCTGCTGCACGTGGTCGATGTGGCCAGCCACGAGCGCGAGCGCAATATCGAGGCGGTCAACGAGGTGCTGGCCGAGGTGGGGGCCAAGGCCCCGGTGCTGATGGTCTATAACAAGATCGACCGGCTCGAAACCCACAGCCCGAGGCTGGAGCGCGACGATCTCGGCCAGCCCGCCGCCGTCTGGCTCTCGGCCCGCGACGGCCTCGGCCTGGACCTGCTGGAGACCGCCATCGGTGAGCGTCTGGCGCTGGATGTGGTGGAGCAGGAGCTGGCGCTCAGCCCTGCCCGGGGGCGCCTGCGCGCGCGCCTGTTCGAGCTGGGTGCTGTGTTGTCTGAGCAGCACGCGGAGAATGGTGATGCGCTGGTGCATATCCGCATGACCCGCAACGAGCTGGAACAGTTGCTGCGGCGCGAGGGTGTTACCCTGACCGATGTCGGCAGCGTGGCCCCGGTCTAGAATCATTATTTCCGGCACAGCGCCCCGTGCGCCGCCGATGCAGTCGACGAGAGAGCCTGATGGCCTGGAATCAGCAGAACCAAGACAACAAGCCGGAAGGTGAGCGCCCCGACCCCTGGGGACGCTCGCCTTCCGGCAAAAAGCGCCCGCCGGGGCCTCCCGACATGGAGGACTTCCTGCAAAAGCTGTTGCAGACTCTGCGCCAGCTGCTGCTGGACGCCGGTGACTGGCGTCTGCTGGTCATGGTCTTCCCGGTGCTGGTGGTTGTCTGGCTGGCGTCCGGCTTTTACGCGGTGCAGGCCTCGGAGCAGGGCGTGGTGCAGCGCCTCGGCGCCTACAGCGGCACCGCACAGCCAGGCCTGCACTGGCGGGTGCCCCTGCTCGACAGCGTGCGCATGGTCGATGTCGGCAGTGCGCGCCAGCTGCCGCTCGATGTATCCCTCATCACCAGCGACGGCAATATTGTCGATCTCAGCCTGGAACTGGACTACCGCGTCAGCGACGCCCGCCTGTACCTGGATTCGGTGGCCGACCCCGAATCGCTGCTGAGCCGTGCCACCGAAGCCGCGCTGCGCCATGCCCTGGGTGATGTCTCCCTCGCCCAGGCGCTGGTCGCCGGGCAGTTGCAGCTGCCTGCCGACCTGTCCGGCCACTTGCAGGCCAGCCTGGACCAGTACCAGACCGGCCTCACCCTGAGCAGCGTGCGTATTGCCGAGGTGCACCTGCCCAAAGACGTGCAGCCCGCCGCCGATGCGGTTGCCGTGGAACGCCAGAAAAGCCAGCTGGAAATGAGCAAGGCCAGTGCCGATGCCGCCAAAGAGCGTAGCGATGCCCATACGCAGGCCACGCAGTTGCTGGCCGATGCCGACGCCTACAAGACCGAGGCCATAGACCGCGCGCAGGCCGAGGCTGACCGCCTGGGCCCGCTGCTGGCGGAATACCACAAGTCACCCGCCGTGGTGCGCGAGCGCCTCTACCTGGACACCATGGAAAGCATATTGAGCAAGGTCAGCACGGTGGTGGTGGGCGACAAGGGCATCAGCCCCGTCATCAATCTCGGAGGGGGCAAGACCCAGCCCTCCGTGAGTGCCAGCCGCACGCCGGAGAAGCAACCATGAAAACCCGCTATCTGGTCGCGCTGGCACTGCTGTTGCCTCTGCTGTTTGCGCTCAGCAATGCGCTCTACGTCGTGCGCAGCAACGAATATGGCGTGCTGCTGCGCTTTGGTCAGGTCGTGGATGCCGGCGTGCCGCCCGGCCTGCATGTCATGATTCCGCTGGCGGATGATGTGCAGCGGCTCGATGCCCGCGTGCAGCTCAGCGATGGCGAAAGCGCCACCCTGACCACGGCCGACAGGCAGTCGGTGGTGCTGGACAGCTACACAGTCTGGCGCATCGTCGATCCGCACAAGTATTTCCTGGTCACCGGCGGCAACAGCCACGCCACCGACAGCCTGCTGCAGCCCATGCTGCTGGATGCCTTGGGCGCTGTGGTCGCAGGGCGCAACCTCCATGACATGCTGGAAGGGGAGCAGCCGCCCTCGCTGGCGGCAGCCCTGCCCGCGCTGGACACCGCCGCGCGCAGCCAGCTGGGCATCACCATTCTCGACCTGCACGTGCGCCGTGTACGCTACCCGGACGCCCTGGTGGCGGCGGTCTACCAGCGCATGGACGGTATCTTCCAGGCGCAGGTGTCCGGTATTCACGCCGAGGCTCAGGCCAGCGCCGATGCCGTCAGGGCCGATGCCGGGCGTGACAGCCGCAATATCGTCGCCGACGCCACGCAACAGGCCAATGCCCTGCGCGGTCAGGGCGATGGCCAGGCCGCCGCCATCGTCAGCCGCATCGTTGGTGGCGATGCGGAGTTCTATCGCTTCTTCCGCTCGCTGGAGGCCTACCGGGCCAGCTTCAGCAAGCCGGGTGACGTGCTGATCCTGCGCGCCGACGACGACTTCCTGAAATATCTCAAGGCGCCGTCCGGCAAATGAAGCGTGACGGGCTCCGGGCACTGGCCGGCTTTCTTTACCTGCTCGCGTTTTATTATGCCGGCCAGTGCCTTGCCGGCAGCCTGCACCTGAGCGTGCCTGGCAATGTGCTGGGCATGCTCCTGCTATTCCTGTTTCTGTTGGTACGTCGGGGCGTACCCAACGCGCTGGATGTGGTGGCGCCCCGCCTGCTCGGGCACATGGTGCTGTTCTTCATGCCGGCAGCGGTGGGCGTGATGACGCTGGGGCCGCTGTTGGCCAAAGAGGGTGTCGGCATCGTCCTGACCATGATCCTGTCCACCGTCGTGCCCATGCTGGTGTTTGCTTTCGGGCTGGAGTTATGGTTGCGGCGGCGCGCCGGGGGGGAGGGTGGTCATGCACCTTGAGGCGCTGGTGGCGGCCGCATTCTGGATAGGCCTGACTCTGCTGATATGGGAGCTGAGCAATCGCCTCTACCGTCGCCTGGGCCAGCCGGCCTGGGCGGCGCCCATGCTGCTGGCCATGCTGGTGCTGGTGACCGGGCTGCTGGTGACCGGTGTCAACTATCAGGACTACAAGGCCGGCACCGCCGCCCTGAACTTCCTGCTCGGCCCCGCCACGGTGGCGCTGGCGGTGCCGCTCTATCACGCCATCCCCCGCCTGCTGGCGGCAGCGAAGCCGCTGATCGTGACCCTGCTGTTTGCCACCCTGTTCACGCCGGCGCTGGCCGTCGGGCTGGCCTGGGCCTTCGGCCTCTCGCAGGCCAGCATTCTCGCCTTTACCACGCGCGCCGTGACCACGCCCATCGCCCTTGGCATTGCCGCGAAGACCGGAGCGCCGGTGGCGCTGACGGCGGCCATCGTCATCGTCTCCGGCCTGCTCGGGGCCATGCTGGCCGAGTCCCTGCTCGGGCGCATCAAAAGCGAGGTAGCGCGCGGCTTTGCGCTCGGGCTGGCGGCCCACGGCGTGGGCACGGCCCGCGCCTTCCAGCTGCACCCCACCGCTGGCGCCTTTGCGGCGCTGGGCATGGGCCTGAACGGCCTGCTCACCGCCTTCTGGCTGCCGCCGCTGGTGCGTTGGCTGTGTCCCCATTGAGCAGCCCGCGCAAATAGCTGTTCGGCGCCTCGCGCCTAGTGCTAACAGGCCCTGGCATGGTAGAATTCGTCAAACCGAGTACGCACTCGGTTTTTTTGTGTCCCTGACATGCCGGCCTCTTTCCGTTCCACGATGTGACGTTCCAAGGTGTGATGATGAGCAAACCCGCTGAAACCTGGCTGCTGCCCGATGGTGTGCAGGATGTACTGCCCGCCGAAGCGCACCGCCTGGAGGGCTTGCGCCGCCGCCTGCTGGACCATTTTGCGGTCTGGGGCTATGAGCTGGTGTTTCCGCCCGTCATGGAATACCTCGACTCCCTGCTCACCGGCTCCGGCCATGATCTTGACCTGATGACCTTCAAGATCACCGACCAGCTGAGCGGCCGCCTCATGGGTGTGCGCGCCGACATCACCCCGCAGGTGGCGCGGCTGGATGCGCACTCCATCCCCGTCGAGCGTCCGGCGCGCTACTGCTATGCCGGCACCACCCTGAATACCCGGCCCGCCGGCCTTGCGGCCTCGCGCTGCCCGGTGCAGTTGGGGGCCGAACTGTATGGCCATGGCGGCGTCGAAAGCGATATTGAAATCCTGCGCCTGATGCTCGACACGCTGAAGCTGGCCGGCTGCGAGGGCATTCATCTTGACCTCGGCCATGTCGGCATCTTCCGTGCCTTGGCTGAGGCCGCGAAGCTTGCCCCGGTGGATGAAGCCCGCCTGTTCGACGTCTACCAGCGCAAGGCCGCTGCCGAGCTGGACGCCGGGCTGCCCGCGCTGGTGCCGGAGCCGCGCCTGCGCCATGCCTTCGAGGCCCTGCTGCGCCTGTCCGGCGACTGGCAGATTCTGATCAAGGCCCGTCAGGCCTTTGCCGCCGTACCCGCTGTGGCCCAGGCGCTCAGTGCGCTGGACGCGGTGGCGGGGGCGCTTAGCGCCTCGCACCCCGAGGTCACGCTGTATTTTGACCTGAGCGAGCTGCGTGGCTATCACTACCACACCGGCCTGGTGTTCGCCGCCTATGTGAACGGCGTGCGTCAGGAAGTGGCCAAGGGCGGTCGTTACGACCATGTCGGCGAGGCCTTTGGCCGCGCCCGTCCGGCCACCGGCTTCAGCACTGACCTGAAAATGCTGCTGGGCTTCACCCCGGCAGCCGCTGTGCCGCCGGGCGTCTTCGCCCCGGTGGGCGATGTAGCCGAGCTGCGCGGCGCTATCTCCATGCTGCGCGCCAAAGGCGAGCGCGTGGTGCAGGCGCTGCCGGGGCAGGTGGGCGATGCCGCCGCGCTGGGCTGCGACCGCGAACTGGTTTCCGAACACGGCCACTGGATTGTTCAAGCGCTGTAATCAAACTGATTTTTGCTGATACGAGAAGTGTAATGGGTAAGAACGTCGTGGTGTTGGGCACCCAATGGGGTGATGAAGGCAAGGGCAAGATCGTCGATCTGCTGACGGACAATGCCGCCGCCGTGGTGCGGTTCCAGGGTGGCCACAATGCTGGTCACACGCTGGTGGTGGGCGGTGAAAAAACCGTGCTGCACCTGATTCCCTCGGGCATCCTGCGTGAAAACGTGCGCTGCTTCATCGGCAACGGCGTGGTGCTGGCGCCTGACGCCCTGCTGCGTGAAATGGCCGGCCTTGAGGCCAAGGGCGTGCCGGTGCGCGAGCGTCTGCGCCTGTCGGCAGCCTGTCCGCTGATCCTGTCTTACCATGTTGCCCTCGACAAGGCGCGTGAAGTCGCCCGTGGCAAGGCCGCCATCGGCACCACCGGGCGCGGCATCGGTCCCGCCTATGAAGACAAGGTGGCCCGCCGTGGCCTGCGCCTCGGTGACCTGTTCCGCCGCGAAACCTTTGCGGCGCGCCTGGGTGAAGTACTGGACTACCACAATTTCCAGCTCAAGAATTATTACCGCGTCGAGCCGGTCGATTTCCAGAAGACCCTCGACGACGCCCTCGGCTGGGGCGAGCAGCTGCGTGACCTCGTGGCCGACGTGCCGGAAGAGCTGCACCGCATGCGCATGCAGGGCGTCAACATCATGTTCGAAGGCGCGCAGGGCTCCCTGCTCGACATCGACCACGGCACCTACCCCTATGTGACCAGCTCCAACACCACTGCCGGCGGCACCTCCACCGGCTCCGGTTTCGGTCCGCTGTATCTCGACTACGTGCTGGGCATTACCAAGGCCTACACCACCCGCGTCGGTGGTGGTCCTTTCCCCACTGAATTGTTTGACGAAGTGGGCGAGCAGCTGGCCCGCGTCGGTCGCGAGTTTGGCTCCACCACGGGCCGCGCCCGTCGCTGCGGCTGGTTCGACGCCGTGGTGCTGCGCCGTGCCGTGCAGCTCAACTCCATTTCCGGTCTCTGCCTGACCAAGCTCGACGTGCTCGATGGCATCGAAACCATCCGTGTCTGCGTGGACTACGAGGTCAAGATCAAGGGCTCCATCGAGTGCCTGATGTCTGACGCGGAGTCCTTCGGCAATATCCTGCCGATTTACGAAGACCTGCCGGGCTGGACCGAATCCACCGTCGGGGCCAAGAGCCTCGACGACCTGCCCCCCAACGCGCGTGCCTATATCAAGCGCCTTGAAGAAGTTGTAGGCTGCCCCATCGATATTATTTCCACCGGCCCTGACCGCGAAGAAACCATAGTCCTGCGGCATCCGTTCCAATAGCGGCAAGGCAGCAAGGGGAGCCCAGGATGGCGGACAGGCTTTTCGGGGTAATCAGGTGGCGGCGCCTGTGGCGACCGCCCATGACCAGCGTGCTCCTGCGCCAGCTGTATTTTACGGGCGTGGAGTCGCTGGTGCTGATCATCGCGATTGCCATCGCCGTCGGCGGCATCATCGTCAACCAGATTCATTACCAGTATGGGCAGGCCGGGTCAGAAACCCTGCGCCTGCTGTCGCTGCTCACGCTCAACGAGTTGTCGCCGCTGCTCACTGCGCTTATCCTGATCGCCCGCTCTTCTTCTGCCATGGCCTCCGAGTTGGCGGCCATGCAGGTGCATGGCGAAATCCGCATCCTGCGCCGGTTGGGCTTGTCGGTGCGCGACTACCTCCTGCTGCCGCGCGTGCTGGGCATGGTGCTGGCGAGCTTTTTTCTCTCCCTGTATTTTTCCGCCGCCACGTTATTGGCGGCGGCCCTGGCCGTGGGCGGCTTCAACGGCCCACATGAACTGGCCCTGCTGGGCGACAGCCTGCCCTGGCGGGCCGTGGGGCAGGGTGTACTGAAAAGCCTGCTGTTTGGCCTTGCCATTGCGCTCATGGCTTGCCGCGCGGGCATGCGTGGGGGCGTGGCCATGACCGATATTCCCAAGGCCGCCTCGCAGTCGGTCATCAACAGTCTGGTGGCCGTGTTCGCGGTTGACCTCGTGGTGCTGTTGCTGTGAACGGGACTACCTTGCAACTGGGTGACACCCTCTACACGCTGCCGGCGTCCGGTGCGTATGCGCTGGTGCTGGACGAGCAGGGCGGCGACGAGGCCGTGGACGGCGTGCTGACACAATTGCAGCAGCAGGACGGTGATCTCGCCTGGCTGCCGGCGGAGGGCGGGCTGGTTAGCAATCTCAGCCTGCTGGAAAATTGCCTGTTGCCCCTGCGCTGGCATTTGCGCCTGTCGCCGGCGGACATCGAAGCGCGTTGTGAGCAGGGCCTGTCCTGCCTCGGCAGCTGTTTGAGCGAGGCTGGCTGGCTACGCCAACGCCCCGCGCAGGCCAGTCGTATTGACCGGCAGCGCGCCCTCTGCCTGCGCGTATTGCTGATGCGGCCAGCGCGGGTGCTGATCAGCCCCGGCGGGCTGCAGGGGCGCTTCTGCGGCGAGGCGCTGGAAGCGCTGTGGCCGCGCTGGCTGTCGGGCAGTCTCCTGCTTTATGCTGGCGGTGATTCTTCATGGCCGGCTTTACCGGCCTCAGAAAGCTCGGTGACATAAAGCGCGCAAAAAAAAGCGCGCGCAGGCTGTGATATTTCATGGGCAGTGTGTTGAACGAAAAGGATGCGCGCTTTCGGGGCCTGAATATCAAGGTCGGGATTTTTATCGCCCTGGCGTTGGTTATCGCGGCGGTGCTGCTCGGTGGGCTGGCGGTGCGGCAGGGTATTTTCGAGCCCAAGACCCTGGTGATTTTCGAGGCGCCCTCGGGTAACGAGCTGCGTCCCGGCATGGCCGTCAAACTGTCCGGTTTCAAGATTGGTGAAGTCAACAAGGTGGCGCTGAATGAGGGCGCCGAGGTTGACGTCGACATGCTCATCGAAGACCGCTACATGAAATGGATACGGGAGGGCTCTGTAGCCACCCTGTTGCGCGAGGGGCTGATCGGCGACAGTTATATCGCCATGACCCCCGGCAAGCCTGGCCAGCCCGAGCTGAACAAGGGTGGCGTGGTGGCCTTCCGTTCTGGCGCCGGCCTGGGTGATATCGCCGAAGATTTGCGTAATCGCATCGTGCCCGTCATCGGCGAGATGACCACTCTGTTGCACAACGCCAACGACCCCAGGGGTGACCTGCGCCAGAGCCTCAAGGAAAGCCGGGAACTGCTGGTGGAAATGCGCGAAACGCGCAAAAAGCTTGATGCCACGCTGGCCGGGCTCGACCACCTGCAGCAGGACGAGGTGCCGCAAACGCTGGGCAAGATGCGCAATACCCTGGGCCAGATCGACAGCACCTTGCAGCAGGTCAACCAGCAGGTACCGGCTTTGACCGGCAAGATGGACCAGTCCCTGCAAAAAATGAATCAGTCGCTGGACAAGGCCGATCAGGCCGCGCTGGCCGCCAGACAGGCGGCCCAGCAGGCTACGGCCACCATGAACGACATACAGCCGCGTGTGGACGGGCTGCTGAACGATAGCCGCACCCTCGTCAACAATTCCAATCAGGCCGTGGGTGCGCTGCGCCAGCACTGGCCCTTCCGTAGCGGGCCTGAAGTGACAGCGGCTTCGGGGCACTAGGGTCTGTTGACGTTTCATTGGTCGTGGCGCCGGAGACTGTAAAGCCCTCCCCCCAAAGGGGACTTACGCAGCACAAGGAATGAGGAGCGCGGTGTACTTGTTGTACACAAGCGACGAAAGACGCCGCAGTGGGGCTTTACAGTCCCGTCCCGAAGGGTTGCTGGTCAAAATTGCGCCATACCGCGTTTCTCCCTCCTCGTGTGGAGCCACCACAAGTCGTTGGTCGTGCCAGCTCTTCACAGAAGCGTGGCGCGATTTTGACCAGCAACGCCACGACCAATGAAACGTCAACAGACCCTAACAGTAAGAGCCTGTTCATGCTCTTTTGGTCACAGCGTTGCCGGCAGGCTGTCAACCACCTGACCGGCCGCACGTTAAACAGACCGCGAAGGCCTTGCTGCCGGCAGCGAGCACACCAAAACTTCACCGTTGCGCCACAGGTTGCCAATTGTGGCAAATGTTTCCCTGCGCGTATGATGCTGGGCCTTGCCGGCAGCGGCGCGGTGCCCGGCAGCTACATTCTCAGGATTTCAGACGATTTATGGCAAATGACAAGCGGGCCGATGCGGGCCTCCCCGGCGGGAAAAAGCGCTCTTATGGCATCTGGATCGTGCTGGTTGTTCTGGTAGCAGGCGGTGGCCTGTGGTGGCGCCACCATGTGCAGGCGGCAGCTGCCGCCGCAGACACGGGCGGCGGCGGTGGAGCTGGCGCTGGCGGCGGCAAGCACGGCGGGAAATTCCAGATGACCGGGCCCATGCCGGTGCAGGTGCAGCCGGTGGTCAGCGGCGACCTCAAGGTTTATGTCAATGGCCTCGGCACCGTGACCCCGGCCAACAGCATTACCCTGCACACCCGCGTCAGCGGCGAGCTGAAGAATCTCTATTTCACCGAGGGGCAAACGGTCAAAGCGGGTCAGGTGCTGGCCCTCGTTGACCCGCGCCCCTATGAAGTGCAGCTGACCCAGGCTGCGGGCCAACTGGCCAAGGATCAGGCGGCGCTGGATGACGCCCGCATTGACCAGAAGCGTTATCAGGGCCTGCTCGATCAGAAATCCATCGCCTCGCAGCAGGTAGACACCCAGAATGCGCTGGTGCACCAGGATGAAGGCGCGGTCAAGGTTGATCAGGGCGCCGTGGCCAGCGCAAAGCTGAACCTCGTTTATACCAGGGTGGATACTTCGGTCGGCGGCGTGGTTGGCCTGCGTCAGGTTGATATCGGCAATGTCGTCAATCCTTCCGATACCAATGGCATCGTGGTCATCAATCAGGTGCAGCCCATCTACGTGCTCTTCACCATTCCCGAAGACAATGTGCCGGGCGTGGCCAGCAGCCTGCATCAGGGTCAGACCCTGGCTGTTGATGCCTGGGACCGTGATGACAAAAACAAGATTGCCGGCGGCAAGCTGCTCTCCATCGACAACCAGATCGACACCGCCACCGGCACCCTGAGAATCCGCGCGGTTTTTGACAACAAGGACGGCACGCTCTTTCCCAACCAGTTCGTGAACGCCCACCTGCTGCTTGAAACCCGCCACAATGTGCCGCTCATTCCCTCGGCCGCCGTACAGCGTGGCAGTACCGGTACCTTCGTGTTTGTGGTGGACGACACTCAGCACGTGTCAGTGCAGCCCATCACCATAGGCCCGGTGGACGGCGACAATGTGCAGGTACTGACCGGCCTGCAGCCGGGCCAGACCGTGGTGACCGACGGCGCCGACAAGCTCAAGGACGGCAGCAAGGTCAGCGTGATCACACCGCAGAGCCTGACGGCGCTCAGCGCCGGCAAGAAAGGCGGCAAGCACGGCAACGGCCAGCACCATCACCACCAAGACGCGGCGCAGTGACGGAATCGCAACGATGAATCCCTCACGTATTTTCATCCTGCGCCCGGTGGCGACCAGCCTGCTCATGGTCGCCATCCTGCTCTCGGGATTCATGGCCTTCCGCTTTTTGCCGATCTCGGCCCTGCCCGAGGTGGACTACCCCACCATCCAGGTCGTGACACTCTATCCCGGCGCCAGCCCAGATGTGACCACCTCGTCCATTACCGCGCCGCTGGAGCGCCAGTTCGGCCAGATGCCGGGCCTCAACCAGATGAGCTCGACCAGCTCCGGTGGCGCCTCGGTCATCACCCTGCAGTTCAGCCTCAGCCTCAGCCTTGATGTGGCCGAGCAGGAGGTGCAGGCCGCCATCAATGCCGGTGGCAACCTGCTGCCCACCGACCTGCCCATGCCGCCCATCTACAACAAGGTGAACCCGGCAGACGCGCCCATTCTCACGCTGGCCATCACCTCAGCCACACTCGCGCTGCCCAAGGTCGAAGACCTGGTGGATACGCGGCTGGCGCAGAAGATTTCCCAGCTGCCGGGCGTCGGCCTCGTCAGCCTCTCGGGTGGCGAGCGCCCGGCGGTGCGTATCCAGGTCAATCCCATGCAGTTGGCCGCTTATGGCCTTAATATTGAAGACGTTCGCACCGCCATCGGCAATGCCAATGTCAACGAGGCCAAGGGCAGCTTCGACGGGCCGCTGCGCGCCTCGACCATCGACGCCAACGACCAGCTGAAGTCAGCGGCCGAATACAACAGCATGATCATCGCCTATCGCAGTGGCGCGCCGGTGCGTCTGGGCGATGTGGCCGACATTGTCGATGGTGCGGAAAACACCAGACTTGCTGCCTGGGCCAATGCCAAGCCCGCCATCATCCTCAATATCCAGCGGCAGCCGGGCGCCAATGTGATACAGGTGGTGGACAGCATCAAGGCCTTGCTGCCGCAACTGGAGCAGACCCTGCCGGGCGCCCTGCAGGTGCAGGTGCTGACCGACCGCACCACCACCATCCGCGCCTCGGTGCGCGACGTGCAATACGAGCTGATGCTGTCGGTCGCGCTGGTGGTCATGGTGATTTACCTGTTCCTGCGCAACCTGCCCGCCACCCTCATTCCCAGCATTGCCGTGCCGCTGTCGCTGGTGGGCACCTTTGGCATCATGTATCTGGCCGGTTTCTCCATCAACAACCTGACCCTGATGGCGCTGACCATCGCCACCGGTTTCGTGGTGGACGACGCCATCGTCATGATCGAGAACATCTCGCGCTATATCGAGGCCGGCGAGCCGCCCTTGCAGGCGGCGCTCAAAGGCGCCGAGCAGATTGGCTTCACCATTATTTCGCTGACCTTCTCGCTGATTGCCGTGCTCATTCCCCTGCTGTTCATGGGCGATGTGGTGGGGCGGCTGTTCCGCGAATTTGCCATCACGCTGGCGGTGTCCATCCTGATTTCCGCCGTGGTCTCGCTGACGCTGACGCCCATGATGTGTGCACGCCTGCTCAAGCACGTGCCCGAGGCGGAGCAGGGCCGGTTTTACCATGCCAGCGGCAAGTTCTTTGACCGCGTGATCGCAGGCTATGGCCGGGTGCTGAGCTGGGTGCTGGACCACCAGCGCGCCACCCTGACCGTGGCGCTGGCCACCCTCGGCCTGACCGTGCTGCTCTATGTCTACGTGCCCAAGGGCTTTTTCCCGGTGCAGGACACCGGCGTCATCCAGGGTATTTCCGACGCTACCCAGTCGATTTCCTTCAGCGCCATGGCCGAGCGCCAGCAGCAACTGGCCGCCATCATCCTGAAAGACCCGGATGTGGACAGCCTGTCATCCTTTATCGGCGTCGATGGCACCAATACCACGCTCAATAGCGGTCGCCTGCTCATCAACCTCAAGGCGCACGACCAGCGCTCGTCGTCCGCCAGCGACATCATCCGTCGGCTGGAGCCGGCAGTGGCTCAGGTACCGGGCATACGGCTCTACATGCAACCCGTGCAGGACCTGACCATCGAAGACAGCGTCAGCCGCACCCAGTACCAGTTCACCCTGCAAACCGCCGACCTTGACCAGCTCACCCTGTGGACCAACAAGCTGGTGGAGCGCCTCAATCAGGAGCCGAAGCTTGCCGATGTGGCCAGCGACCTGCAAAGCCAGGGGCAGCAGGCCTTTGTCGATATCGACCGCGACACCGCCGGGCGCTTCGGCATTACCCCTGCCGCCGTCGATAACGCCCTCTACGACGCCTACGGCCAGCGCCTCGTGTCCACCATCTACACCCAGGCCAACCAGTACCGCGTGGTGCTGGAGGTCAAGCCCAACCTCAAGCTCGGCCCCGAGGCGCTGGCTAACCTGTATGTGGCCTCCAGCGCCGGCAATGTGATTGCCGGCTCCAACAGCACCGGTTCCAGCCTCAATCCCACGGTCAGCGCTGTCACCAGCACCAGCGTCGGCGCAGCGCAGATTCCGCTGTCCGCCGTCGCCAGGATCACGATACTGCCGACCCCGCTGGTTATCAGTCATCTGGCCCAGTTTCCGGCCGCAACCATCTCCTTCAATCTGGCACCCGGCGCTTCGCTGGGCGACGCCGTGCAGGTGATCGACGCCGCGGAAAAAGACATCGGCATGCCGGCCAGCGTGCAGACCAACTTCCAGGGCGCCGCGCTGGCATTCCGCGCCGCGCTCGGCAACGAGCTGTGGTTGATCCTTGCCGCTGTCATCACCATGTATATCGTGCTGGGGGTGCTGTACGAGAGTTATATCCACCCCATCACTATCCTGTCCACGCTGCCTTCGGCGGGTATTGGCGCCTTGCTGGCGCTGATGGTCAGCCGTACCGATCTCGGCGTCATCGCCATCATTGGCATCATTCTGCTGATCGGTATCGTCAAGAAAAACGCCATCATGATGATCGACTTTGCGCTCGAGGCGGAGCGGGTCGAGGGCAAATCGGCGCGCGAGGCCATCTATCAGGCCAGCCTGCTGCGCTTCCGGCCGATTCTCATGACCACCATGTCGGCCCTGCTGGGGGCGCTGCCCCTCATGCTGGGCACCGGCGTCGGCTCCGAGCTGCGCCATCCTCTCGGTATCACCATGGTCGGCGGCCTGCTGGTCAGCCAGATGCTGACCCTGTTCACCACGCCGGTGATCTACCTGGCCTTTGACCGCATGGCCAAGCGGCTGGAGGCCTGGCGTGAGCGTCGGCAGGCACGGCGGCTGACCGCGCCATGAACATCACCGAGCTTTTTATCCGGCGCCCGGTCGCCACCACGCTGCTCAGCCTGGGCATAGCCCTCGCCGGTGTGGTCGGGCTCAAGCTGCTGCCGGTGTCGCCGCTGCCGCAGGTTGATTTTCCCACTATCACCGTGCAGGCTTCCTTGCCGGGCGCTTCGCCGGACACCATGGCGTCCTCGGTGGCTACGCCGCTGGAGCGTTCGCTGGGGCGCATCGCGGGCATTACCGAAATGACCTCCAGCAGCACGCTGGGCTCCACCCGCGTCACCCTGCAATTTGATCTGAACCGTGATATCGACGGTGCCGCCCGCGATGTGCAGGCCGCCATCAATGCCTCGCGCAGCCTGCTGCCCTCGGGTATGCCGAGCAATCCCACCTACCGCAAGGTGAATCCGGCCGACGCGCCCATCATGGTGCTGGCGCTGACCTCCGACACCATGGCGCCGGGACCCATGTATGACGCCGCTTCGACCATCCTCGCGCAGAAGCTGTCGCAGGTGAACGGTGTTGGCCAGGTCAGCGTCGGCGGCAGTTCGCTGCCGGCGGTGCGCATCGAGCTGAATCCCGATGCGCTGAACAAATACAGCATTTCCCTGGAGACCGTGCGTACCGTGCTGGCGGCGGCCAATGCCAACCGGCCCAAGGGCATGATCGAGGAGGGCGACGCCAGCTGGCAGATTCTGGCCAGCGACCAGGCGAAGACGGCGGCAGCTTATCAGGGTCTGATCATTGCCTACAGCCAGGGACAGGCGGTGCACCTGTCCGATGTGGCCGAGGTCAGTGACTCGGTGGAAAACGTGCGCAATGCCGGCATTTCCGCTGGCAAGCCGTCGGTGCTGGTCATCATCAACCGCCAGCCCGGTGCCAATATCATCGAGACCGTGGACCGGGTGCGGGCGGCGCTGCCGCAACTGGAGGCGGAAATTCCCGCCGCCATCACGGTCGATATCGCCAACGACCGCACCAAGACCATACGTGCCTCGCTGCGTGACGTGGAACGTACTCTCGCCATTTCCATCGCCCTCGTCATCATGGTGGTGTTTCTTTTCCTGCGGAATGGCCGCGCCACCTTCATTCCCAGCGTGGCGGTGCCCATTTCCCTGCTCGGCACTTTTGGCGTCATGTACCTTGCCGGCTTCAGTCTCAACAACCTGTCGCTGATGGCCATTACCGTGGCCACCGGCTTTGTGGTGGACGACGCCATCGTCGTGCTGGAAAATATTTCACGCCATATCGAGGATGGCATGGAGCCCATGGCCGCCGCCTTGCGGGGTGCGCGCGAAGTCACGTTTACCGTGATTTCCATGAGTCTCTCGCTGATTGCCGTGTTTATTCCCATCCTGCTCATGGGCGGCATCATCGGGCGCCTGTTCCGCGAGTTTGCGGTGACGCTGTCGGCGGCCATCGTGATTTCACTGGTGGTGTCGCTGTCGCTGACCCCCATGATGTGCGCACGTCTGCTGCGGCCTGAAATGGAGCAGAAGCATGGTCGCTTCCAGGTCCTGAGCGAACGCTTTTTCGAGCGTATGCAGGGCGGCTACCGGCGCACGCTGGGCTGGGCGCTGGGCCACCGGATTTTCATGCTGCTGCTGCTGCTTGGCGTGGTGGTATTGAATGTTTATCTCTATGTGATCGTGCCCAAGGGCTTTTTCCCGCAGCAGGACACCGGCTCGCTGCAAGGCATGATACAGGCCGACCAGAGCATTTCTTTCCAGGCCATGCGCAGCAAGCTGCAAACCTTTACCACCATCGTCAAGAGTGATCCGGCGGTGGATTCCGTGGTGGGTTTTACCGGCGGCGGCCAGACCAATTCCGGCAATATGTTCGTGGCGCTCAAGCCGCTCGCGGAGCGCGGTATTTCCGCTGACGAGGTGATTGCCCGCCTGCGCAAAAAGCTGGCGATAGTGCCTGGTGCCGTGCTTTATCTGCAGTCGGTGCAAGATATCCGCGTCGGTGGGCGCGCTGCCAATGCGCAGTACCAGTACACCCTGCAATCGGACGATCTCGACACGCTGCGCACCTGGCAGCCCAAAATCCTGGAAGCGGCGAGCACCCTGCCGGGTCTTGCCGATGTCAGTTCCGATGCCCAGGAAAAAGGCTCGGAAACCCTGCTCAATATCGACCGCGATGCCGTGTCGCGGCTGGGGCTTTCGCCGGCCCTGATCGACGCAGCGCTCAATGACGCTTTTGGCCAGCGTCAGGTCTCCACCATTTTCATGCCGCTCAACCAGTACCACGTGGTGATGGAAGTGGCGCCGCAATACTGGCAAAGCCCCGAGGCCCTGAAGAGCATTTTCCTGGTTACCGGCAGCGGTGCGCAGGTGCCCCTGTCGGAGGTGGTGCATTATGGCCCGGCCTTTACCGCGCTGGCGGTCAATCACCAAGGGCAGTTCGTGGCCTCGACCATTTCCTTCAATCTCAATCCCGGCGTGTCGCTCTCTGACGCCACAAAGGAAATCAGCGACATGATGAACCGCATCGGCGTGCCTACCTCGGTGCAGGGCAGTTTTCAGGGTAACGCCAAGGCCTTTCAGGACTCGCTCAGCACGCAGCCCTTTTTGATCCTGGCGGCACTGATCACCATGTATATCGTGCTGGGCGTGCTCTACGAGAGCTATGTGCACCCCGTTACCATACTCTCGACCCTGCCCTCGGCAGGCGTCGGCGCCTTGCTGGCCCTGATGCTGTTCAATACCGATTTCAGCATCATTGCCCTGATCGGGGTGTTGCTGCTGATCGGCATCGTCAAGAAGAACGCCATCATGATGATCGACTTTGCGCTGGACGCGCAGCGCACGCAGGGCCTGAGCGCCCATGACGCCATCCTGCAAGCCTGCTTGCTGCGCTTCCGCCCCATCATGATGACGACCATGGCGGCCATGCTGGGCGCCGTGCCCATGGCCATCGGTCATGGCGAGGGCGCCGAGATACGCCAGCCGCTGGGCATCGCCATCGTCGGTGGCCTGATCGTCAGCCAGCTCTTGACCCTCTATACCACCCCCATCGTGTTTGTCGCGCTGGACGGGTTGCGCCAGAGGGTCATGCGTTTACTGGGCCGTGCCACTGAAGTGGCGGCCTTGCCGCAATAGGAATTCAACATGCCTGCACGTAAAAAACACCACCTGCCCGCCGCCCTCCGGCTTCAGCGCCCGCTGCTGGCCCTGTTGCCGCTGTGCCTCGCCGCCTGTGCGGTGGGGCCGGACTATGTGAAGCCCAGGCTCGACCTGCCGGCGCAGTACAAGGAAGATGCCGGCTGGAAGCCCGCGACCCCGCGTGACACCGAGGCACGGGGCAACTGGTGGGAAGTCTATGGCGACCCGCAGTTGAACCAGCTGATGCCACAGGTGCGCATCAACAACCAGAACGTGGCCCAGGCCGAGGCTGCTTACCGGCAGGCGCAGGCGCTGACCGCCGAGGCGCGCGCCGGCTATTTCCCCACGATTTCGGCCACCGCAAATGCCAACCGCAACAGCAGCAGCACCAGCTCGGGCTCCGCTCAGGCGGGCAGCATCACCACCTCGGGCAGCAGCCACGCACTGGCGCTGGGGGCGAGCTGGGAGCCCGATCTTTGGGGCAAGGTCCGCCGACAGGTTGAAGCCGGCAAGGCCGGTGAGGAGGCCAGCGCCGGTGATCTGGCCGCTGCCGTACTGAGCGCGCAGGCAGCGCTGGCCACCGACTATTTCCAGCTGCGCATCGACGATGCCCAGGCCGAACTGCTGGGCAATACCCTGACGGGTTACCAGCAATCGCTGAAAATCACGCAGAACGAATACAACGCCGGCACCGTCACCCAGGCCGACGTGGCGCAGGCCGACACGCAGTTGCAGTCCACGCAGGCCGCGCAAATCGATATCGGCGTGCAGCGGGCCCAACTGGAACACGCCATCGCCCTGCTGGTGGGGCAGGCTCCCGAGCGTTTCAGCCTGCCGGTGGCCCCCTTGCACATGAGCCTGCCGGCCATTCCGGCCTCGGGCCTGCCTTCGGACCTGCTGGAGCGGCGGCCCGACATAGCCGCTGCCGAGCGCCGGGTGGCGGCCGCCAATGCCGATATTGGCGTGGCGAAGTCGGCCTACTATCCGGCGCTGACGCTTAGCGGCTCCGCCGGCCTGCAGGGCGCCGGGCTGGGCCAGTGGCTGGATGCGCCGACGCGGGTCTGGTCACTGGGCGCCGGGCTGGCACAGACCATTTTTGAAGGTGGCCTGCAAAAGGCGGCCACCAACGGGGCGATTGCGGCCTATGACGGCACCGTGGCGCAGTATCGCCAGACCGTGCTGGGTGACCTGCAGGAGGTGGAAGACAACCTGGCCGCCCTGCGCATACTGGAGCAGGAGGCAACGGTGCAGGCACTGGCCGTGAAAGACGCGCAGGACGCGGCCAGACTGGCCCTGAACCAGTATCAGGCTGGCACCGTCAGCTATCTCTCCGTCGTCACGGCGCAGGCTACCGAGCAGAGCACGGAAACGACCGCCTTGAGCATCGAGGGGCGGCGCTTTGCCGCGCATGTGCTGTTGATCGAGGGGCTGGGCGGGGCGCCTGTAGCGGCGAAGCCGGACCAGAAATAGGCGGTGACGACCCGGTATTCAGGCACTCGTCCAAAACTGCCTGAATACCGGTGAGAGCAGTTATCTGGCTTGCGACCACGCCGCACTGTGGCGGGCAGTGCTCAGCGCAGGGATAGTGGCGGGGCTGGGGTTGAAGACATGGGCGAGCCATTCGTAAGGTTCGCTGTAAGGCTGGCGGAAGGTGGCCTCCTCAATAAAACGGGCGATGCGCTCGGCCCCGTAGCTCTGGTGGGCGCGACGCCAGCCGGCGGCGGCCTTGGCGGCGGCAAGCTCGGGGTTGCGGTGGTAATAGCGGACGTTGTCCACCAGTTCGTCGAGCGTATCGAAGTAGCAAATCTCGTCAGTCCGATAAAGGCTTTCAAAACCCGGAATGCGCGGGCTCAGCGTCAGCAGGCCGTTGCCGGTCAGCTGGGCAATGCGGTCCGAGCTGTACAGGGTCACATCATTGCGCCGGGAGTGGTTCAGACCCATGCGCGCCGAAGCCAGCGCCTCCGCGTAGCAGTTGCCATTGACCTTGGGCTGGCCCAGCAGGCCATGCAGGCGCAGGGGCAGCTCACTCAGGGACTGTACGAGGTCTTGTATGAAGCGCTCGCGGTCAATGTCATCGCCCACGGTGCCGCAATAAATCAACTCATAGGGAAAGGCCTGCTGCCGGAAATTGGTCAGCCGTTCTATGGCAGGATCAACCGGATTGGGCAGATAGCCGCGCAGCAGGGTGGGCGGGGTCAGCTGCTCCAGCCACTCGCCGCCGGTGGTGGCAAACACGGCATCAAGGTAGGGCGCAAAGGCACGGATAAAGTTGGTCTTGCCGGGCACGAACAAGGGGTCCACATACCACTGGGCAATGCGCGTATCCGGCAGCAGCTCGCGAATGCGGCGCAGGGTGTCGGGGAACAGTACATCGGCATGTCCCAGCAGCACCATCTCGGGCCGCATCTGCCCGCAGATTCTCAGTATTTCCGCATTCGCCCAGGGCGCGCCAAAGCGCTTGCTGCGAAACACCGTGCCCATGCGGGCCATGTCACGCAAGCTGAACTCGTAGACAAAGTGACCATTGCGGACAAAGCCGGCAGAAATCTTGCGGTCGCAATTGTAGAAGGCGTAGCCATGCTTGTTGTAGGCAAAATTGGCGACATGCAGGATGCGCATGTTCTGTCTCGCTGGCGTCAGGCTTGGGGGAGCGGGAGGTGCAGTTCCCATGAAATGGGCGAAAACAGGCCTCCCGGCGCTATTCGGCCAGTAAGGGCCGAACCTGACATAACGCTGATAGCCTGCAGTGGTTTACCGGTTCTTGTGTAATGAATTGTGAAGAATGTAACCTGCACCCGCCCCCAAGGGGAGGTGGTTAGCTTGCGCACCAGGTTTGCCACATACCGGCATAGGCCTGCTCCAGGTCGCGGGCCTGCTGCTGCCCGTTCATGCTGGCGGCCATGCGCTCGCGCAGCGATTGCCGGATGGCCTGCAAGCGGGGTAGATCGGTACCGAGTTCGATAATTTTACCCAGATATTGCTGGGGCGTGTAGGTCACAAACTCAGGCAAACCGACTCCCTGCATGATGGCCGCGCCTTGGCGTGACACCGCGGTGGTCCCGCTCAGCGTTACCACCGGTACGCCCATCCACAGCGAATGGTAGGTGGTTACCCCGCCCGTGAAGGGGAAGGGGTCCAGCGCCAGATCAATGCGCTGGTGCAGCGCCAGATAGGCGGACAAGGGCAGCTTGGGCAGCAGTTCGAGGCGCTCGGGTGGTACACCCTCTGCCGCAAAGCGCGCCAGTAACCGTGTTCTGGCCTCCTCGGTGCTGACGTTGCCGATGAGCAGGCGGGCGCCGGGCAGGCCGTGCAAGAGCTGCGCCCACAAGGCGATGACCGCCGGCCCGAGCTTGGTCAGGCTGTTCAGGCAGGCCAGCGTCAGGCTGCCATTGCCCAGGGCCGGCAGGTCGTTTACAGGCGGGCTGTCGGTCATGGGGCGGAAAACCGCCCAGCGCGGCAGGTAGATGACCTTTTCGGAGTAGCCTCTGGCGGCGACATCCTCCGGGTCGAAAAAGCGGTCGGTCAGCCGGTAGTCCATGCCGGTTTGCAGGCCGGTGCTGCCGGGGTAGCCCAGCCAGGTCACCTGTACCGGTGCCGGCCTGCGCACAAAGGTCAGCAAGCGATTGCCAGCGGTGTGTCCGTTCAGGTCCACCAGAATGTCGATGCCGTCAGCGCGGATGGCTGTTGCCAGCTCCGCGTCCGACAGGGTCGCGCAGGGCCGCCAGTGCCCGGCAGCCGCACGCAGGCGTGCCGTCACCGCATCCTCGACCGCGTTGTTGTAGTAGCAAAAAATCTCTACCTGCGTCTGGTCGTGGTGGGCCAGCACCGGCTCGAAGAGCCAGGCCACGGCATGGCTGCGGAAATCGCTGGAAACATAGCCGATTTTCAGGCGCCGCTGTGGCTGGCGGTCATTACCGTGCTGTGGTGTTTGGGACTGGAAGGGAGCCTCGAACCGTACACCATACGCACGGTGTGCGTTCAGTAATTGCTCGGGTGTGGTATCTGGCGTGTACAGGAGGGCGAACAGCAAATGGCTGAACGCTACGTTGTCGGCGGGCTGGCTGGCCAGCACCTGATGCAGCTGTTCGACCGACGCCTCCATCTGCCCCTGCAGCATCAGCGCCAGGGCGAGGTCGCGCCGGTGCAGGGCGGCGCCGGGTGCCAGCGCGATGGCCTGACGCAGCAGGGCCTCGGCGGCGGCGGGCTCGTCCCGCGCCATCAGGGCGGAGGCAAGGTTGCTCAGCAGCGGGATGGAGCCCGGCTGCCGGACCAGGGCCTGGCGCAGCAGCGTCACGGCGGCGTCCAGTTTGCCGGTGAGTTGCAGGAGCGCACTCAGGTTGCCAACAATCTGTGCTGACGCAGGCTGCGCCTGCAGGGCCTTGCGAAAGCAGGTTTCTGCGTCGCCATGGCGCTGTGCCTGTAAATGCAGCAGGCCCAGGTTGCTCCAGGCGTCTGCATTGTCGGGCTGCAAGGCCACGGCTTTGCCGTAGCTGGCGACAGCGGCATCCAGCTGCCCCTGCAATTGCAGCAGCATGGCCAGCTGGAAATGGGCAGTGGCGTTGCGTGGCTGCAGCTGGAGTGCCTGCCTCAGGCTGAGGGCGGCTTCATCGGGGCGACCCAGCTTGCGCAGGGCGATGCCCCGGTGCAGGTGCATCAGGGCACCTGGCGCCGGCGCTGCGGCAACCGCCTTGCCGAGCAAGTCGGCCGCCGTCGCATGGTTCCCGAGCTGCAAGGCCATGGTGCCCCACAGGTACAGGGCATCGGCATGCTGTGGCGACACGGCAAGAATCTCCCGGCAACGGGCTTCGGCCTGCGGCCACTGCCGGGCCTCCATGTGGGCGCTGGCCTGCCGCAGCAGCAAGGGTATTCCGGGGCTGGCCGTCGTAGCCTGGGGCAGCTTGGAGCGCTCGCAGCACTGTTTGTATTTTTTGCCGCTGCCGCAGGGGCAGGGGTCGTTACGGCCAACACCCATGCAAGTCCGCTCCGCTGTGCTGCCTGGCCGGCGCCGCTCCGGGCCGGTGTGGGATTCTTGTTCCCGCGTCTGCCGTGCTCCCGGCGGCAGACGTGGCCCCCATCCGTGGGGGCCAACAAAAAGCCCCGCAATTGCGGGGCCTTGAGTGGGGTTTCGATCAGCGTTGAAACCCCTTGTACAACTAGATGGTGCCAGAAGAGGACCATTATTACCCGCGCAGGTAATTGTTTTATAAGGTATTGGTCTTGCATCAATGGCCAAGGTGTACCGAAAGGTGTACCACAAAGACTTCTGCTGGGACACGGACGCCAGACAACTCAGCGGTATTGGCGCCTAGACCATGAGTAGTGCTTGTTTCCGACAGTTGGACTGAGTGTATTGGTCCAATTTTAGGACTTGAGAGTTTACGGTTGTTGCTGGCATCGTCAAGTGATAAGTCCCTCAATACCAGCAATCGTAGACTCTGCTAGCTATGGTCTTTGGAGGCTCAAGGTGCCGGCTCTTGCCCTTGAAGCCGCTTGAGCATCTTGACGTACTCCACGGTCAAGCGTTGATGCCCTGCCGAGAGGCTTTGGAAGTGTCTGACCAAGGACTGGGTATCGGCCAGGCTTTGATCACTAACGGCCTCCGCCTTGTCGTCTGACATACCTTCTGCAGCCGCATAGATGGCACTAACTGGGGTGCCAAGGGCGTCCGCAAGCCGCTCAAGCAGGGCGATTGACGGACTGCGCTGACCTGTTTCTATGCGCGAAACATTGCTGGTGGCGACGTTGGCCGCCAAAGCGAGCGCCTCTTGAGTCAGCCCCCGCTCAATGCGAAGGCTGTGTATAACGTGCCCAATATTCATGGGCAGGATTCTTGGCCTGATTGTGCCACTACGAGGTGGCTGGGCTGGAGCGCCGGCACTGGAGCGGTGCCGGTCCCATTCGTACCGTATTCCGGCAGGCGTTCACGGCGGCGGAGTTGCCTTACTTCAATCCCCACAGCTTCCGCGACACCCTGACCGCCTTGGGTATGAAGCGCTGCAAGGATGCCGAAGCCCTCAAGGCTTGGAGCCAGAATCTTGGCCATAGCGGAGTAATGACAACGCTGCTCAACTACGGCGAGGTTGACCCCCAACGACAGGCGGAAATCATGCAGGATTTGGCGGCACCAGCGCCAGCATCACGGGTTGCCGGCATGGATGTTGAGGCGGTGGCACATGCAATGCTGCGTATGGTAGGGGCGTCACACTCCCCGGTGTAGCGGGCAAGTCTTGCCGTATTAGGCCTGACTCTGGTTTTGTAGGCGGGCAAGCAGCTTAATGAACTCCATCGCCAGTTGCCGATTCTGTGGCGACAACGCACGAAGGCTGCGTTGGATATTGATGCTGTCCTCCGTTTCCTTGTCCGGCAGCTCTTGCGGTTTCCCCTTTTTGGAACTGACTTCGGCATACAGGTCGGTAACGGAGCAGCCCAATGCTTCTGCAAGGCGCTCCAGCAACTCGGCACTGGGCTGCTGCCGATTGCGCTCAATTCTGGATATGTTACTGGCGTCTGAATCTACCCGAAAGGCCACTGCTTCCAGGGTCTCAGCTCTTTCCTGCCTGCGCTTCCGTAGTGCGTCTCCGATTTTCATATCCGGATTGTCGGGATGATTGGCGAGTTGCGCCAAGCCGTTAACGCCAATATTGCTTGTTAAAAATAGCGTATATGCCAAAATGTGATCTGCTTTTTGGCGATTTGACGGCTCGGCTATGTGGGCGGGTGCGCCCGTTGGGATGGGCTGCAGCCTGCCGATATCCGCAAGTGGGCAGGCTCCACCCCGCACCTTGCCCAAGCTGTCGTGCTGGGGGCAAATCCATCCTGCAGCCAAAAATTGCCTTCACCGCCGACGAAAATAAAATAGAGGCACGCAACCAAATATGCCGTTCCTGGATTGGGTCAACAAGAATCAGGCCAAAGAAACACCTCGCGATGTGCCATATCACCAGCTGAAACAGAAGGCTATTTAGGGCGAGATTGGCGAAAACTTGTTGATTCAGGGCGACAACCCGCTGGCGCTAAAGGCGCTTATTCCATTTTATGCAGGGCGCGTGAAGTGCGTTTTATATTGATCCTCCCTATGACACGCAAAGTGCGTTTGATCACTACGACGACAAGTTGGAGCACACAGCCATGCAACGATACAATCGTGTTCTTATTCAAGCCTTATTGGTTGTTAGCTGTCTATCCCTGACTACAGCCGTTCACGCACAACCAGACTTCTTGCTCAGCAATATACCCTTCGTTGATCGCAATAGCCTCCCGGCGGACGACTCAATATTGGTTTGTCTGATAGCTCAGCGCCAGGGCATCCTGGGATTAACGAAGACTTGGCGTTACTCACTCAACCCGGCATCTATTGAAACTTGTGATGAACGGCTATTGGCAGACATTCATAACAGAAAACTGCATTTAATTTTCGATCCCGATGCAATCGGCTCGCCAGTGTATAATAAAGTGAATGGCTTGGCTGGCGAGAGCGTTAAAGAGAACGATAATGACAAGGCTATTGATCAGCTGCTGGATAAGTCTATTGAAGAAAGAGACGTGATTTTTGTCAGCCCGGTAAGCTGTCCTTTGTTGCCACAGCCAGAGTACGGCCCGTGCCGTTCGGGTTTTTTTGTTATCAACGCCAATTTAAAGCATGAGTTTAGCTTGAAGGCGCTTTGGGGGATTGTAAATGCCTCTGGGGTTTTAGTGGAGCTCAAGGCCGTTGCAGACGCCAGGCAAGCTCAAGAGCAAGCCACTCAGGCGGCGCACCATGCTCAATATCTCGCAGATTGGCAGGCATCTATTGACGAACCGAGCCTTCGTGCTTTCATTGGCAAGTACTCAGGCGACGATCCAGATCAATTGCTTCCTCAGGCGCAGAGTAAGTTTGACGCTATTACGCTTGATAGACTTAAGCAGGAACAAATCAAGCGGGATGCTGATTTAAAAAGAAACTCTGACGCAGCGCAGCAAACCGCACTAAGCGGTACTTGGACGGTAATCGATCACCCTGCAGTTCAAGCAGCTTCCAGCCAAGCCGATTCAACCTATGAGTATAGTCACAATGACACAAAGCTTGCCTTCGGCCAGGCCGACGCAACCTATGAATATAGCCACAATAACGCAAGACTTGCCTTTGAAATAAATGCCAATGGCGTAGCGTTGATCATTATCAATAGCAGCCGTGAGCGCATTGCATTTGCCGCGCACGACATTGCCATAGTTGCCGGCGGGCATCTATATGGTCCCTGCAATATTTTTGAAGCAAGCGGCGACATGTTCGGCACCATTAAAGTTGGTGTTGGACACACTTCAGTCGTAGTGGAGCCAGGTAATCGAGGTTTTTATATACTTGGAGGCTGTCCAGCGAGCGCTGCTTTCCAGGCGCTCACGCCTTCAGGAAAGATTACATCAATAAAAGTAGCAAGGAAATCTATTTTCCCAAGTAGCGAAACCAGAACAGATGGATTGGCGGACGATCTAAACGAAGCGTCACTTGCCACCATTGCTTCTCTCAGAAGAGAGACAAAGGATATGATCATATTCAAGGACGGTTATGCAAGAAAGGCGGTTAAGTCAAGCTACATCGATTGTGCAAATTATGGAATATCAGGTAGATTCTTACCAATGGACGCAACTATTAGATTTATGGTTGAGCAGCTTCAGGCTTATTATGAAACAAAGCGGATATTTTTCACGAATGGTTTGGGCGGGGTTGACTACACATTTGTCCTGAAGAAAAAGGAAACGGGCCAGTGGGCTACATTTAAGACGGGAGAATTTATGGATTCTCGTGGAAATATTGTCGATGAAGACAATGTAAATGACAACGCTGCAAATTATTTGTGCCGTGGACAAAGAATAATGATTTGGCTAAATGAAATGCAGCTTAATAAGTTTATTCACAAAGAATAATGTTGCCGTTTATTAATGGTGTATATTTTAGCTTTGTTTTGGCTGCAATAAGTGGATTGACTGTGTGGTCGCGGTTGGAGGGGCTGGCTGATGCGCGGCGCCCTTTCGTTTGCAGTTGTGGACAGAATGCCCTCCGCCGCCACGGCGTGTGGCGTCGTCAATGCCGGTCATGCCCAGTAAGCTGAGAGAGGTGGCGGCGTGAGTATTGCTGAGTTTCCAGATCAGTTGAACGTATTGCCAGCCCATCTCAAGGCGCTGATTACCCTGTCTCCCTCTCCCACCGCTGTGCCAGGGTTTCTGGCTCGCTTCCCGCAGGACTTTGGCAGGGACGAATCCGACACGTTTGTGATATGGGCGCGATGGATACCCGTAGATGGCGGCGTTCTGGAAGCGACCCGCACATTCTTGGGCCTCTCGCCGGACTTGCCGTCGGCTGTAATGGAAATGCTGGCGGGCTTGGAGGTTGGCACATCTGTGTGGCTGATACCCTACCTTGCGTGCACTTGAGTCTTCTGTACAGCTGTATGATATCGCAGTAACCCGTACTAGCTCTTTGGATGCCTGCTTTGTTGAAAGCCGTAGCTGACGCTGAGGCATGGGAGAGAAGGAGTATTGTTGATAGCTATAGCTAGGTTGAGAGCATCGACCTGGAAAACACCAATATTTTTCCCTTCCAGCGTAAATGATCGGGCATGGATTTCGGTTGATGGTTTGGGGCGTAATACGCATGAAACTGACTGTACACGCATTATTGATCATCATAGTGACTGTACACACACTTTCGGAGCTGGCTTACCGTAGCCTGCTCCGGCATCTGAAAGGGGGATTATTCAATTTTGCGTTTGCTGCTGCATATGTCCAGAAGGCGCCAGCCAACACACACCAAGGAGGATTGCCCTGTGAAAATAGAACACCAGCGCCTTGCTAACGCCTTCGCCTATGCCGCCGAGATTCATGCTGGCCAGGTACGCAAAGGCACTGACATTGCGTATATCAGTCACCTGATGTCGGTTTCCGCCCTTGTCATTGAGCATGGCGGCGATACAGACCAAGCCATTGCCGGCCTACTGCATGACTCCCTTGAGGACTGCGGGCCAGAGCATGGCCCCATCATCCTTGAACGCTTTGGCGACCGGGTATACCGCATTGTGTTGGCCTGCACTGACGGCGTGCCGGATGCCAATGGGCAGAAGGGTGACTGGCACCAGCGAAAGCAGGACTACCTGACGCATCTGGAAATGGCTGACAAGGATATTCTGTTGGTGTCGGCTGCTGACAAGCTGCACAACGCCAGGTCCATAGTGTCCGACCTTCAGGCCATCGGGGTGGAGGTATTTACCCGGTTCAAGGCCGGCAGGGAAGACACGCTTTGGTACTACGATGCCTTGGCTAGCCTCTTCGCTGCGAGGTTGCCTGGGGCGCTCAGCAATGAGCTTGTTGGGGCCACAGAGGCGATGCATCAGCTGGCTGGCTGATTTGTGCTGGGAGTGGGTAGACTCTGATGGCGGTATCTGACTGTACAGTGTGTTTGAAACTCACTGTACAGTCACTATCTTGCATTTTGCGAGGCGCATTTTTATATAGGCGAAGTTGAATCTGCTGAGCGCCAGTGTTTGCGGGCGTGGAGAGCACTCGAGGTTGCGACTGCAATTTCTATTACAGTCGCATTTGCCCCGGAGGGTAGGCACCTGAACATCAGTGCAACAGCGCGGGCCAGACCAAATACAGTTGCTCAATAATTGGGAGGAGCGCGAAGAGGCTTGGCTGTTCTGAACCCCATTAAACTTTATCGTGCACTAGCTTGCCCTGATACCACACCCGCCCCAGACGCAGCCCGTACATCGCGTGCATCGCTGTCAATGCCTCTGCAAGGTTGACGCTCAAAGGGTCACGACAAGTGGCTTGCTTACCATCTACTTCGTAGGTCAGGATGAAGACCAGGGGGACGGTTGTGCCCTTGATGGCACGGTGTTCAGACGCCGAGTCGTTGACAGGGACTGTCAGCAGTAGTTGCAGTAGCTCTGGCTTAAGGGCCTTCATGGCGGCTAAGTGCACCGCATTCAGGACATGGGCCGGTGCTCGATAGCGCAGTCGCCCGGCATCATGCCAGACGATCACGCCAATGCTGGACAGCTCCCAATAAAGGTCGGTGGCGGCGCTCACATTTCACCTTCCACCCAGTCAGTATCAGTAGCGTTGTTTTGCTTAGAATGGATGCAATTAGCTTGGGGCGGCTTTTTATCGCCCAAGTCGTCCGTATCGCCCAGAGCAGCGTAGCTGATAGATTTACAGGTGGGCGATATTCCATGCATATCCTCCTGCCCATCGCCCAATTCTTTGTTCTCATCGCCCATGTCAGAAGAAGTATCGCCGGGTTTGGAGTCCGTACCATTGCCGGGTTTGGGCGATATGAGTGTTTTGGGCGATAATTTTCCTAAACGATCTAAATAGATCGTGCGGCTACCGGACTTCTTGTGGGCACACTCAACGCCAACAACCCGGAGGTTAGGTGCTGCCCGCGCCACGGCATTTTTTACTGCCCGGCTTGTCTGCGGCCAGCCCCTTGACTTCCGGGTACGGTCATCGACCTTATCGTCTAGTTCATTCAACAATTCAGTTGCTGTACCGGACCACTTCCCTCGCTGTTCTACCAAGCGCAAGATGGCCGACGCAAATGCCGATGCCTCGACGGCATGAATTACTGCGTTGTCGGTGCCAGCTTTGTACGCGTTCATGAAGCCCTGGGGCATGTCAGTACCGCGCTCTGCAGCCGCAACCCATCGCTGCAAGTCTTTGAACCGCCCGTTCGGGCTAATAGGCTCCGCTGCAAAACCGCGCATGGCGGCAGCTGTCATGTCCAGCAGCGCCCCCAGGATCATGGGCCTCTCGCGGTAGTACTCGCCCCACAACCCTTCTTCGCCGGCTTTGGATTTGTCAGGCAGCAGGGGTAAGTCCGCTTGCAGGACACGGCTCGAAAAGTCGGAGCGGACCGCAATGTCATCAATGCCGTTAACAATGACCGGCCGTACTTGGTCAGCGGATTCCTGTTCGCTGTCTGTAAACAGCTTGCGCTTGGGATTGCTACCTCCGGTGCTAGTTCTGCACAACGCATCGGAAATGTCATTGCGCAGCCCCGACAAGTTGTCGTAGGCCAGAACATAGGCGTTAAGGGAGTTCACCCGCAGATCATCAACATCTCGTGGAGGGGACAGCAGGGAGGCCGCTGCCGGATCAATCATGTCCTTGATCGCCTGGGAGCTGGTGCTTTTTCCGCAGCCTTGCTCTGCTTGGAGGACGAGTACCGGAAAGGGCTTGCACCCCCGCAGAGCAGCCAGCAGCCAAGCATAGATCAACGGCCATTGCTCATCGGTCACGTTCACAAACTTACGCAAGGATTCCACGCTGCCGTCACACATAGGTGCAGGGAGAGCACGCATATTTTTGTTACGTATGAACATGACCGGCGACTGATTGAGCAACTGCCAGCCCGAAGGGGTAATTTCCACTACGCGCCATGCAGAGTCGCAAAGGTCCAGATAGATCTTGTTGATGGTGGTTTCATCTATTGTCTTGATGGCTGCCACGCGCACATAGGTTTCGCGTTCATCGCCATCAAACCGTGCTCTGGAATCAATAGTGTCTATCGCATCCTGCATCCCTTTGCTGGAAACGCCACGGCAAAAAGCTCGATAGTACCGGAGGCTCAGATATTCTTTGAACGCCTTACTACGAATTTCAAATACGTGCCTGACACCATCCTTGACCACGATAGCGTACCCCGTCGAGTAAGCGTCGTGAAACAGCTCCAGATGCTGCGCCATTTCAATGAGCACGGTTCCCTGAGTAGCCTTCTTTCCGTCAGCATCAAAATGGCTGATTTCGGCCTCCGTACCCTCCGGGACCATGTTGTCGTTGGCGGCTGGCTCCGGCGGCAGAGATGCGGCTGTTTCAATGCAGGCGCGTACTGCTTCCAGACCTTTAAGCTGACGCAGATCGTCAAAGTCCTTCATGCCTTGGGGGCGCCCCATACCAAAGTCAGGATAGGCCATCAGGTAGTCAACTGCAGATGCAATATCCGCAACGGCCTTACGTCCGGCTGCATCGTCATCCCCGCAGGCAACAATGGTGGCGATTGGGTATTTATCATTCACGGCGCTGGCGGTAGCGCGCATCTGGTTGCCAGCCATCGCACATGCCACCATACAGCCGGTGGCAAGGTGGACTGACAGGCCTGTGGCGAAACCCTCCACAATGCATACTTTTTCCGTGGTGCCGGCGATTATGTGAAAGCAGCCGCCATTCTTGCCCTTAAACTCCTTTTTCCACTTTCCGTCCTTGTAGGAGATGTGCTGAACAGCCCACAGCGTGCCATCAATGTCATACAGCGGAATCAACAACGTATTACCGTCAGCAGCCAAGCGAATATCGCCTTGGGCGGCTAGACCCTTGGCTGAAAGATAGCGATGCTCAAACGGTGGATGCTGACCAGCATTGATAAACGCCAGTGCCTTCGCTGCCAAGGCATCGCGCTCCGCCAGTCGTTTGGCTTCGTGCTTGGCAGCTTCATCGGCAACGCGCTTTTTGTTAGCCGCCACCTCTTCTCGGGACAGTGGCTTGTCAGCACTGATACCGAGGAGCCCGGCAACACGGTGCAGTGCCTCCGTCGGAGTCCAGTGGTACACCTTTTCCAGCAGTGTGAAGCCGTCGCCATGACCACACTGGTTGCAGAAATACGAGCCTGTGCCACCTTTGTCATCGAAGCGGAAACGATCACGGCCACCACATGCTGGGCAGGGGCCAGGCTTGTTACGAAGGTAGCCGGCCTCAATGCCGAGGCTACTCAGAATGTACTTCCAGAGACCAATCGCCACGGCGCCAACATTATTGAAATTCACGGGGCTGCTCATGCTTAGCTCCCGGAGCCGTTGTTATGGTTCGTGCTCTGGCTGTTGCCTGCTGACTCTATAAGCGCACGGATGTCGCTCGCGCGCCAGCAGGTGCAGCGTGGCGAGAGCTTGATCGGCTTCGGGTAACGGCCCTGCTTAATGCCTTCCCACCATGCGGTGTGGCTGATGGGGATAATTGCGGGGATTGGTGGCGAAGATTTTTTGTCGCCTAGAATCTGTTTCTCTCGTAGAAAAGTATCGGGAATGTTCATTACCGTATTGCCCTGTGTTTTTGATGACACATGCAGGGTAAAATCAGTAAAACTAGGATGACAAACTAAGAGACTTGGATATTTCTAGCCTTATATATCTATGATTTTCCAGGATTTCCGTCTGAGTCAATCAGCAAAAATGCTCGGATTATCTCGGATTTGACTCGGATGGAATGCTAGTTATGGCTCGGACGCGCTCGCTGCTCTTACTTGCTGTCGAAGGGCTTTCTCTTTTTATACCGCTCTTTTCCAATTATTGATATTGCATTGGATGCGCTTAGATGGCTCCACGCCTTATCAAAGGTAGAGGCAGTGAATAGGGGATTTGCGCTGGTACACAATTTTTCCCGAAGTGTGGTCTTGCCGTTGATTGGTATTTCTTGTGGCTCCCACCCATTCTCAGCGATATGAGCTAGTATCATTTTCTTTCTCTGCTCAGCAATGGGCGTGTCATCTCCATCAGAAACGACGGCTGCTTGAACTGGTTGCGATTCTATGCTGTTAATTCTGTTTCTAGCTAAGAATGCCTGTAGATCTTCCGTATTCCATGCTGCGTATGTAGTTCGATAGCCATGAATCGATTTATGTGATTCAGCAAAAGGATAGTCCCCTAGATTTAGCTCTGCGATAATCGCCAGTTTCTCCCGGACAGCTATATAGTGCATTGTACCTAGATGGTCGCTTTTCAGCGGAAGCTCTTGGACCCTGCTGCTGATGGGATCAAACAGGTAGGCAGTCATTTGACTGTCAGCCGCCTTTAGTAGCAACCATTTTGCGGCTTCAGTATTTGAAATGCTGGCGGTTTTCGCGAGATCACGAACGGCGATTTCTATGGCTACCATTTTTTGCCCTTCGCGCTGGGCTGCAGCCAAATCGTCTGCGATGCTCATAAGTACTCCCTTTTTATCTCGTCTAAAGTGAGTTTCCCTGCACGTATTGTAGGGGCGGTTTTCTGTTGGCTTTCCTGAGTGGGGAAATTGATGTGTCCCACTCTAGTGTTACGCTGTCTTGCTGAAGCTCACCGGTATCACGGCTCCACGCTCCAGCAGATCCAGGTAGTCCGCATACCATTGCATCATGGCTCGACGGTGTTCAAGGTATTGGGCGTGGTCATACGTGCCCCGCATGTCGGCGGCATCAGCCTCTTTCTTTTTATGGGCAAGTTGGGCGTCAATCCACTTGGCGTCAAACCCCTGCGCCTTGCGGTGCTCGTTCAGCAGCGTAGAGGCGGTGTGGCGGCTACCGTGCCCGGTCATGCGCCCTTTATAGCCAATGCGGCCAAAGGCCTGGTTAATGGTGCCCTCGCTCATGGTCTGGCCAGCCCGCTTGCCGTAGCCACCTTGGCCGGGAAACAGGTATTGATAGGTGCCGGTAATGGTGTGCAACTTGCGCAGCAACTCCAGGGCTTGGCGGGGCAGGGGTACCAGGTGCGGTCGGCGCATTTTCATCTTTGGGCCGGGTATTTCCCATAGACCCTTTTCCAGATCAAACTCGGACCACTCAGCCGCGCGGACGACACCTGGGCGGCAACCGGTTACCAGCACTAGCTTGGCGGCCATGACTGTTATGGGGCTGCCGCCATAGGCAGTAAGTGCGCGAAGGAAGTCAGGTAGTTCTGGTTCCAGCAAGTGGGCATAGTGTTCTGCGTCGGGCCCCTTAACTGCGATGGAAGCGAGCTCTGATGCTGGATTGTGCCTGGTCAAGCCCTTGGCCATGGCATAGCTGAAGATGACGCGTAGCCACTGTCGAACCTTCTGAGCTACGTTGAACGCTTGGCGTTTCTCAATGGTGGCTATAAGGTCGGCGGTGTCTTTGGCTTCAATGCTGGCAATGGGTCGGTTGCCTAGTGCCGGTAGTATGTCCTTGTCCAGATAGTCCCGGCACTTGTCTGCCGTGGCTGGCGACCATGCAGGCGATTTGTACTCATACCAAGCCTGCGCGACTGCGGCGAAGGTATTGGCCTGCGCGGCCGCCTTGGCGGCTTTGACCGCTTGTTTGTCCTTTATGGGGTCCATATCCTTGGCCACGGATGAGCGGTGGCTTGCGGCTCTCTGGCGGGCTTCTGCTGCACCTATGGCGGGGTAGGGGCCTAGCCCCATCCAGCTACGCTTGCCGTCCGGCTTGGTGTACCGGAACATCCATGACTTGGCGCCGGTAGGTTTGACTTGGATATAGAGGTTTTTCTCGTCCTGCATCCTGTAGGCACGGGCCTTGGGCTTGAGCGCATCTAATGCTTTGACGGTAAGGGACATGGCGGCCACCTATAGGCCTTTTGCCGGGTGTACCGGCTAATCGGTACACCTCTGAAAGGCTTTTTGATAGATGTACCACCTGTTGTACCGCTTGGCAACGGACGTTATCGAACGTGACCGAACGACAGAAAACAAAAAACCCCGCATTTGCGGGGCTTTAAGTGGGTATCCGTACTGCATGGAACCCTGTCGTACTCTCAAATGGTGCCCAGAAGAGGACTTGAACCTCCACGTCTTGCGACACTAATACCTGAAACTAGCGCGTCTACCAATTCCGCCATCTGGGCTGAGGCGCGCAAATCTACAGTTGCTTCCCCGGCTTGTCAACGGCCCCGGAAAATATTCCTGAAAAGTCGGGCTTGGCGGGCCTGCATGGCTGCTGGAGAACGGTGTGGACAATGTCGATAGTTGATCTGTAGACCAGCCGGCAGACCATGTGTGACGCGGTCGAGCAATGGCTGCAAAGGGCGTCAGCACTGTTTTTTCACGGGCTACGGTTTGTGTGCAGCTGTGCACTCATGGTAGTTTGGCGCTGTCGGGCTGCCTGGGTCCGTTAGTCGCAGACCATGCCCGCTCATCCCGATAGGCCTAGTCTTTGACAGCGTTATGATTTATTCAATAATGGCGCTCCTAATCCGTGGGACACGCGCCTCAGGGCGGTAGCGGCAAGTAGCATGAAATGCCGTATCCGGGCCGTTTCGGGGGAAGCAGGGTTTATTGTCCGGTTGCACTGGAATGGTAAGTACCCTGTAGTATCCGTCCCAAACACAATACAAGTATTATCAGAGATAAGGGCGTCCCGGTGGTGCTCGTGGGGGGAGTATGCGAATTGATTGGATGTTACCGCGTCCGTCATTGGCATTGGCTGATGGGGTAGTGGGGTGGCAACAGGATGTTGTCGTCGTTCCAGGCCGTGGTGAGCCCTCAGGGGTTCCGGCTGGATCACAAGGGTTGACCAGGGAGAGCGGGTCTTGAGCAAGGCTTCGGGTTTTACATTGATTGAGCTGATGATGGTCCTTACCATGGGGGCCGTGCTGGCTGTCGTCGCCGTCAGCTCCTTCAAGACGCTGACCAGCACCAGCAGCATACAGGGTGAACTCAATACCTTTGTGGGCCAGATGCAGTATGCACGTGCAGAGGCCTTGCGTGAGGGCTCGACCGTCAGCATCTGCGCCTCCAGCAACAGCACGTCAAGCAGCCCTACCTGCTCGGGCGGCACATCATGGAATTCCGGCTATATAGTGTTCAGCGATGCGAACGGCAATGGCTCCTATGGCACTGGAGACACTCTGTTGCGCAAGCAGGCGGCTTTCACCACCACCGATACCCTGACCGCCAGCAGCAGCGTGTCTTTCTTCACCTTCAATCGCCTGGGCTTTGTGAATAATATTGCCGCCAGTAGTGTGGTCGTCATGACCGGGCATGCTGCAACGCCTGCCTCGAGCACTACACAGTGTGTATCGGTCGGTGTGGTGGGGCAACTTGCAGTACAGTCTTACGGTAGCGGCTATTCCTCCGGCGGCATTTCCTGGAGCTGCTCATGAGGACTTCTTCGAATCGGTCGCGGCAGCGCGGCTTCAATCTTATCGAGGTGATGGCCGCCGTGCTGGTCGTTGCCTTCGGCCTCCTGGGTCTGGCCAAGGTGCAGGCCATGGCCGTCAGCGATGCCGCCACCTCGGGCTCACGCTCCATTGCGGCCATGCAGGTACAGAGCCTGGCGGCGATGATGCATGCCAATCCGGGTTTCTGGCAGACGTCCAGTGCCACCGCAAGCCCCTGTTCCGTGGCTGGCTCCAGTCTCAGCTCCTGTTCAACCCTGAGTGCCTACGCGGGCACCAATTGTTTGCAGCCCACGGCCACCTGTAGCTCCAGTCAGATGGCTGCCTATGATGTGCAGAGCTGGGCCCTGTCCTTGAGCAACCTGCTGCCGCAGTTTACGGCCACCATCACCTGTTCGACAGCCGAGAATAATGCGGCCACCACGAGCGGTGGCACCGAGTACTCCTGTGCGGTGACGATGAACTGGTCTGAAAAATTTGTAGCCTTGAATAAGGCGGTGGCTCAGGCAGGCACAGGCAGCGGTGTGACTGCAAACTATACAACGACGGTGTGGCCATGAGAATCCTGCCCAAAATGGCCGCAACGGGCGGCAGCACCCTGGAGGCAGGCTTTGGCATGCTGGAGCTTTTGGTGTCGATCACCATTGGCACCTTCGTGGTTGCGGGTCTGTTCAGCCTCTTGTACAACCTCACGCTGGCATCCACGTCCCACACCAGTCTGGCCTCGCTGGAAGACAACGAGCGCGTGGCCATGATGGCCATACAGAATGTGGTGCAAAACGCCGGGTATGTGCCGCAGAACTACTACTTCACCACAGCCGCTACACAGCCTCTGGTTGCGTCTGGCCTGCCCATCAGCACCGCGCCGTCGGATGCGCCCGCGCCGGGATTCAACTCGGCCGGGCAGTTCATGTACGGTGTCAGCGGCAGCAGCGCGTCGGACTCGATCTACATCCGCTACATTGCCGGCTCTGCCGCCAACGGTTCAGACGGCGTTACCGATTGTGTCGGCCGCAGTTTCAGCACCGGCTCAGTATATGGCTATCCCTTCTCGGCCAAGTTCAGCGTCGATGGCAGTGGCAACCTGATCTGTACGGCCTATGACAACACCAATGCCGCCACCAACTATTACATCGCCAGCGGGCTTTCTACTTCTGCCAGCGCGCCCGGCCTGCAAATTTCGTATGGTGTTGACTACACCTCCACATCAGGAATGACCGGCTCCGTCACCGAATATATCCCTGCCAGTGCCATGACCAATTACTGGTATGTGAGCTCGACCAGTATTTACAAAAGCTATATACGCTCGGTCAAGTTCACACTGAACTTTGTCAATCCCCTGTACAACAACGTGCACAGTACTTACAACTCGGGGCAGCCGGCAACAGTGCAGTTTTCCTTCGTCGTATTTTTGATCAACAACCCGACTGGCGCGACATGAAAACACTCCTGACAACTGGTCAAGCTGGCCGTCGGCGTCCGCAGGGCGGTTTCATCCTCGTTACCTGCGTGCTGGTGATGCTGGTCATGGCCCTGCTCGCCATTTCCATGTTCCGCAGTATGGGGGTGCAGGAGCGCATTGCCGGCGTTACCCGTGACAAGGCGGTAGCCCTCAATGCCGCCGTGACGGCTGAGGAATATGCCGAGTGGTGGTTGTTGCAGCCGCAGGCTACATCCACGGCCACTACCAACTGCACCAATTCGACAAAGGTAGTTGTGAGCTCTTTTACCTCCCCCATTATTTGTGGGGCGAGCTACCCGCTGTCGAACCCGGCCACCTTGCCTTGGGGGGGCGGTACGACCAACACGGGCAACATCATTACGCCACCCAACTTTACCGTTTCCACGTCGGGCGGGCAGAACAGCGTTTACTATGCGCCGGGTTTTTATATCCAGCTATTGGGCAGTTCAACCTCCGGGCTCGTTTACCAGATTGATGCTTATGGCTATGGCGGCTCGGCCGGGGCGGCGGCTGTGGTGCAGGCGACCTATGTGGTGACCTCTTCCGGCTGTGATACGTCGGGGTTCCGGCGCAAAACATCGGGTGCTACCTGCTAGGCAGGTCGCCTGCAGGAACGCAGGGTATCGATTGAACGATTTTGTATTGGATGGTCTGGTCGCTTGTTGGCGGGTGGGTCATTGCGGGAGTGCAATCATGAGAACGAAAAATTACGGTGCTGCCAAACTGCTGATGGTGTTAGCCACCTGCGCCCTCGCCTTGGGTGCAGCACCGGCCTGGGCCTCCAGCACGACCAATAGCATCAGCGACAACTTTACCGGCGCCAGCTCCAGTTTTACCTGGGCGGAGGCGGTAGACCCCGATGCGTCAACGACAAACTCCCCTGGCGTACCCTGCCTGACGGCCGGCACTCCCAGCACTACGTCATCCACCTCCATTCCTTATTGCACCGATGCAGAAGCGTCGAGCTCAACCAATAAAGGGGGGTATAACGGCACCCTGACGTATTCAACCCCCGACTCGGCGGGCCAGGGTGCCTTGCGTCTTACTGATGCCTCTGGCAATGAAACAGCGGCCATCATTACCGCTACGCCGTTTGCAGCCTCGGGCGGCCTGCAGGCAACCTTTACCTCTTACTCCTACGGTGGCACCAGTTCCCCTGCCGACGGCTTCAGTTTCTTTATTCTGGATGCCGCTCAATACACCGAAGCCGCCCCTGCTTCGGCGGTACCCACGGTGAGCTATGCCGTGTCGAGTATTGGCAGCAATGTGCAAATGGGTAATGCCGGGGGCTCCCTGGGCTATGCCTGCTCCAATAACAAAACCCCCTATGTGGCCGGGGTGATCGGCGGTTACCTGGCCTTGGGCATGGACGAATACGGCAACTTTCCCAATGGCGGCATAGGGGGGGGTAGTGACAACTCCGCCTTGGGCATGTCTACTTCAGGCGTTCTCTCAAACACGGGCTCGGGCACCCAGTCCAATCGCATGGGTCTGCGTGGCCAGGGCAATATGACCTGGAGCTGGCTGAGCTACTATTATCCTGACTGGTATCCGTCGACGGGCTCCTCGGCCTTGAGCTCATCGGGCAACTTTGGTTCAAGTGGATATACCGAGCAACAGAAGGCCGTCTATGATACCTGTGCCAATGGCATGTTGCAGAACTGGTCGAACGGTAGTAGTTCTTTGGGCTCCACCATACCGATGACGGCCTTCCTGAAGTCCACCGGCGTTACGGCCAGCTCGGTCACCTATGCCCAGTTGACGGCGGCATCCCTGACGTTTGCCAACGCCCCCGACTCCACCATTCCCACCGGTGATTATCCCGGGCCTTGGGGCTGGAGCATCCCCAGCAGCTGTTCATCGGTGTCTGCCAGCTGCGGTATTCTCTCCGAGGCCACCGTACCCACGGCGGCGTATACGTTCTCGGGGTCCACGTATTACCCGTCCGGGCTGGATGCCACCCACTGTCAGGGACTGGCCGTAGCGGCAGCCCAGACAAGCAATGCCGTGGTGCAGAACTGGTCTGGCTGCACCAGCAGCAATTACAAGACATATTCGGTCTCCAGCGTAAGCTCTCCCTTTATTCCTGACTATGCCCCCATTTTGTCGTCGGGCACTACGGTGGCCAGCTATCCGTTCAATAGCTCTACTTCGCCGACAAAACTGTCGCAGTCCAGCACGAAGCGCTCTGCGACCAATCCGATTGCCTGGAAACTGGTGCTGACCTCGAGTGGCCTGCTGTCGGTGTCTTACAGTTACAACGGCAGTGCCTATAACACCGCGTTTTCCCAGCTGAATATCACCTCGGGCAATGGGAATCTGCCGACCAATCTGCTCTTCGGTTTTGGCGGATCGACCGGGGGCTCCAATGCCATACACGAAATCACTTGCTTCCAGGTCATTCCTGCCGAGGAGTCGGCCTCGTCGGCATCGGCCAACGGCCAGCAAACGGGTCAGATCAAGACCTCCACCACGGTTTACCTGGCGGGTTACTACACCACCAACCCGAAAACCTCCAACGACGGCTGGTGGGGCAGCCTGACCGCGAATGCGCTGGTCACCAACGCCACCACCGGTGTCATCACCATCAACAGTACCGCCCTCTGGGACGCCTCCTGTGACCTCACGGGTGCAACGCTCATGTACAACGGTAACTGTACGTCGACTGGCCTGGGCACGCCTGCGGTAACCGCGCCATCATCCCGCGTCATCCTGACGTCCACGGGCGTTGGTGTGGGCGGTGGCCTGGCTTTTGAGTGGCCGTCAGACAGCAATGACAGTAACTCGGCGGCGACCACTACTATAACCTCCGCCCAGCAAACCGCGCTGGGGGGGGCGTCGGGCGTGCTCGACTATCTCCGTGGTGATCGCTCGAAGGAAGGCACCGCCACGGGCAATTACCGGACGCGCTTTGCCGTTCTTGGTGATATCGTGGACTCCAGCCCCGTCTTTGTGAGCCCGCCTGACTTGCCCTATACCGGGACATGGTCTGACTTCATCAACAAGTCCGCCACCATGGAAGAAAATCTTGTTTCGACCAACTACTCTACTTTTGAGTCCAATAACGCCAGCCGCCTGAATGTGGTCTACGTTGGAGCCAATGACGGCATGTTGCACGCCTTTGAGGCCGGTAACGCCAGCGCCACCAATGCCAGCACCAGCAACTATAACGATGGCCAGGAAATAATGGCCTACGTGCCCGCAGCGGTGATCACCACCATCAACAGCTCCAGCACGGCCGCCAATAACTTTCCCAACCAGTCCTACGGCCACAACTTCTATGTGGATTCGTCTCCGGGCGTCGGTGACCTCGTCTATAACGGCAAGTGGGTGAGCTGGCTGGTGGGTGGTTTGGGTGTTGGCGGCAACTCGGCTGGCGACAGCACGCCCATTGCCAGCACCAATAGCGCCATCTATGCCCTGGATATTACCAACCCTGGCACGGGCGCGTCGGCGGGTAATTTCAGCGAGGCTACGCCGACCAATGTTGTCGTGGGTGAGTGGAACTCCAGCACCATCGTCAGTGGCGGCAGCACGCCCAACTGCTACACGGCTGCCGCAAACTCCTGTGGCACCTATCTCGGCAATGTGATGGGGACGCCCTCAATCCGTCGCCTGCATGACGGCAACTGGGGTGCAATCTTCGGCAACGGCCTGCAAAGCAAGAATGGCAACGCCGGTCTCTTTGTCATGGAGGCACCATCCGGCGTGAGCGGGGACTCCATTTCCGCCATCACCTTCCGCTATATCGATACCGGAACCTCCGGCAGCAATGGCATTGCCCAGGTGACCCCGTCTGACCTGGACGCCGATGGCATCGTTGACTATGTCTACGGCGGCGATCTGAGCGGCAATATGTGGCGTTTCGACCTGACCAGCAGTACTGCCAGCAACTGGGGCGTCACCAACTACACCAGCACGACAGGTGCCACTGGCACCGGACACCCCTTGTATACTACGCCCAGCGGCCAGCCCATTACCTCGGCGCCTGTGGTGGCCCTGGTGCAGTCCACGACCGGCAATCCCCGCGTTATCGTTGCCTTTGGCACCGGAGAATTGACGTCGGTGCAGACCAATAATTCTCCCGCGACCTATGTGACCGGTACGCAAGCCATGTACGGCATATGGGACTGGGACATGAATGCCTGGAATAATCTGGGCAGCACCCCTCTGCAATATCTCACCACTTATGCCACTACCACGGGAACCAGCAGCTTGCAGGCGCAGACCATCGGCAGTGCGACGGTTGGTACTGACCGTACCGTGACAAGCTTGTCGGTCTGCTGGTCTGGCTCTGCCGGTTGCACGGGCTCGAGCGCCAAGCTGGGCTGGTACATCAATCTGCCTGGCACCAACGAACAGATTATTTATGACGGTATCTATGCCTATGGCGAGTTTGTCGTGAATACGACCATTCCGCCCTCCGCCACCACCTGCAGCCCTTCCACGCCCACTGGCTATACCATGGCGGTTTCGATCTCGTCGGGCGGGGGCGGTACCTTCTTCACCGGGATATCGTCCAGCCAGGTGGTCAATGGTCTTCCCAATAATGCCGTGGGTTCACCGCAGCTACTCCTGGTCGGCACACAGAACGTGCTGGTTTCGCAGGGTACCGGGGGTACGGGCAGTAATGTTACCGATGTAAACCCGCCGTCATCGGGTAGTATTGGCTATCGTGCCAACTGGACCCAGATCCGCTAATCATGGAGCAGCAAATGATGCAAGAGCAAGAACGGGCGGTGCCGGCGCTGGTGGATGCGGCGGCGGATGGGGTGGCCCAGCCATCCCCGCGCACACGCCGGCAGGGTTTTACCTTCATCGAGATCATGATCACGGTGTTGATCATCGGTGTTCTTGCCAGGCTTGCCCTGCCGTATTTCAACGGCCAGATTCGTGAGTCGCGGCGCTCCGATGCCAAGACGGCCCTGCTCGACCTTGCCAGCCGCGAGGAGCGTTTCTTCGCCACCAACAATACCTATACCAGTACAGCCAACAGCCTGTATGGCGGCACCGTGAGCTTTCCGCTTTACATGCCCAATGGTGTGGGCACCAACACGACGGCGGACTATGCCGTCAGCGTGCAGACGGCGACCTCCACGGGCTTCCTCCTGGCAGCCATACCGCAGAACAATCAGACGAGTGATACCTGCGGCGCCTACCAGTTGGACAATTTTGGCACTCAAAGCAACCCCAACCTGACTACTGCCTACTCGGGCTGCTGGTAAGCCGGGCGGGCGCGGTAGCAGGATTGCGTGGGCATGAGGCCGGCATTCCAGTAGAATGCCGTGAAATTGCCTGGAGCACCTATGTCGCCGCGCCCAACGCCGGACCAAACCCCTTTCACCGATCCTCACGCCGAGCGTGAGGCGGGCCGCTACGAAAACCCCATTCCCAGTCGTGAACTCATGCTTGATGTGCTGAACAAGCACGGCAAGCCCATGACCGCGCCGCAGCTGGCGGCACACTTTGCGCTGTTCGAGGCGGATCAGGAAGAAGCCTTGCGGCGGCGCCTTGGCGCCATGGTACGTGACGGCCAGATCAGCGGTGATCGCCGGGGCGCCTACACCCCCCTGAGCGAGGCGGAACTGGTGCGCGGGCGAGTGCAGGGCCATCCCGATGGCTTTGGCTTCCTGATTCCGGCCGATGGCTCGGCCGACCTGCTGCTGACTTCCAAGCAGATGCGGCTTGTATTCCACGGCGACATCGCCCTGGTGCGCCCGACCGGCTTTGACCACAAAGGCCGCCGTGAGGGTCAGGTCGTGCGGGTCGAGGAGCGCAATACGCGCTCCGTCGTCGGCCGCTATTATGAAGAAAACGGCGCCGCCTTCGTCATGCCCGACAATGTGCGCATGACCCAGGAAGTGCTGGTCGATGGTGACACTCTGGGGGCCGAAGTCGGCCAGTTTGTCAGCGTCGAGATCGTCAATTATCCCACGCACCGCAGCCTGGCCACCGGGCGCATCGTTGAAATTCTGGGCGACTACATGGCGCCCGGCATGGAAATCGACATTGCCATCCGCAACCACGGCATCCCCCATACCTGGCCGGACGAGGTCGAGGCCGAAGTGGCCGGGCTTTCTGCCGAAGTGGCGGAAAAGGACAAGGAGGGCCGGGTTGACCTGCGTCCCCTGCCGCTGTGCACCATCGACGGCGAAGACGCCCGCGACTTTGACGACGCCGTGTTTGCCGAGCGCCGTCGTGGAGGGGGCTACCGCCTGATCGTCGCCATTGCCGATGTGTCCCACTATGTGCGGCCCGGCACGGCGCTGGATACCGAGGCCAAGGCGCGCGGCACTTCCGTGTACTTCCCGGATTTCGTGGTGCCCATGCTGCCGGAGATACTCTCCAACGGCCTTTGCTCGCTGAACCCGCACCTGGATCGCCTGTGCATGGTCTGCGACATGACCATTTCCGCCGCCGGCAAGGTCAGCACCAGCAAGTTCTATGAGGCCGTCATGCACTCGCAGGCGCGTCTGACCTATACCAAGGTCAGTGCGCTCGTGGAGCAGCCCGACAGTGCGCTGGCAGCTGAGGTGCGGCGCGACAATCCGGCTGTGCTGGAGTCGGTCGATACCCTCTACGAATTGTTCAAGCTGTTCCGGGTGGTGCGCGAGGCGCGCGGTGCGCTGGACTTCGACAGCCAGGAAACCCGCATCATTTTCGGCAAGGATCGCAAGATCGAAAAGATCATCCCGATCACGCGCAACAAGGCGCATATGCTGATCGAAGAGATGATGCTGGCGGCCAATGTCGCCGCCGCCGCCTTTGTCGCCAAGCATCAGGTACCCGCGCTCTATCGCAACCACGAAGGCCCGCGTGACGAAAAGCTGACCAAGCTCAAGACCTTCCTGGGTGCCATGGGCATCGAGTTCACCGCCAACAAGAAGCCCATGCCGGCGGACTTCCAGGCGGTGCTGGCAAAGATTGCCCCGCGCCCGGACGCCCACATCATCCAGACCATGCTGCTGCGCTCGCTGACACAGGCGGTATATGCGCCGGACAACCTTGGTCACTTCGGCCTGGCCTACAAGGCCTATGCCCACTTCACTTCGCCCATCCGCCGCTACCCCGACCTGCTGCTGCACCGGGGCATACGCGCGATCATCCGCTCCGAGGCCAGTGCCAGCGCGCTCGACAGGCTCAACCGCAGCGTGCGCAGCCTGTTTGGTGCTGAAGCCACGCCGGTAGCCGGTACGTCCACTCCGGTGGAGATGCTGGGTCTGGGCGAGCATTGCTCGCTCACCGAGCGGCGCGCCGACGAGGCCACCCGCGAAGTGGTGGCCTGGCTCAAGTGCGAATACATGCAGGACCGCGTGGGCGAAGACTTTGTTGGCGTCATTGCCGGCGTGACTTCCTTCGGCTTTTTTGTCGAGCTGAAAGACATCTATGTCGAGGGGCTGGTGCATATCAGCCGCCTAAAGGATGACTACTACCAGTACGATCAGGTCATGAACCGGCTGGTGGGTGAGCGTGGCGGCCTCAGTTTCAGTCTGGGCGATCAGGTTACGGTGCGCGTGGCCGGTGTCAACCTCGACGAACGCAAGATCGACTTTGAGCCGCTGAGTCAGGGCCACAAGCGCAAGGGCGCATCGCGCCGCGAACAGCTTGCTACAGGTGAGCTGCTGAAAAAACCGGCCCCGCGCAACAGCAAGGGTTCGGCAGCCCGCCTGCCGGATTCGCGCGGCGATGGCGATTCCGGGAAGGCCACCGGCAAGCCTGCACCCCGCAATGGAGGTGGCGGCAAGCCACCCTCCCGCTCCCGCAAGCCCAAGGCGCGATAATGTCAAAGACCGATCTGGTGTATGGCCTGCATACGGTGCAGGCCCTGTTCGAGCGTCATCCCGAGCGTATTCTTGAGCTGCATGTCCTGCAGGGCAGGGCGGACGAGCGCCTGAGTGGCATTATCGCCATGGCCTACCAGCACAGCATCTCCCTGCAACACCGCGACCGTGGCCAGCTCGACCAGCTGGTTGATGGCGGTAATCATCAGGGTGTGGTGGCGCGGGTGCGCGAATCGGCGCCGGGCTCCGACAATGACCTCTGGGCCCTGCTCGACGCGCTGGACGAACCGCCCTTCCTGCTCATTCTCGACAATATCACTGACCCCCATAATCTCGGCGCCTGCCTGCGCTCGGCGGATGGTGCCGGTGTGCACGCTGTTATCGCCCCGCGAGACAAGTCGGCCGGCCTCACGCCGGTGGCGCGCAAGGTAGCCTCCGGTGCGGCGGAAGTACTGCCCTTCTTTCAGGTGACCAATCTGGCGCGGGTATTGAAGGAGCTGCGCGAGCGCGGCGTCTGGCTGGTAGGCACGGAGCTGGATGTGAGCGCCAAGCCCATTTATTCCTGCGACCTCAAGGGGCCGCTGGGGATTGTCATGGGGGCCGAGGGAACCGGCATGCGCCGGCTGACCCGCGAGAGCTGCGACAGCCTCGCCTATATTCCCATGGCGGGCTCGGTAGACAGCCTGAATGTGGCGGTGGCAACCGGCGTCACCCTGTTCGAGGCCAGACGCCAGCGCAGCAAGTGAGGTGGTCGACCGTCAGGGCGTCGCCGGGCGCAGATTGACTGACTGCTCCTGAATGCTCAGGGCCTGGTCCTGGTAGCCACTATCGTGCACGGTAATGACCGAGGTCCCTGACAGCTTGTAAAGGCCGCTGATCGAGCCCACACCGTCAGACTCGGAGGGGTAGGCGATGACCAGGTTGGGCGGGATGGGAATGATCGGCGTCTCCCCGACATCGTTGACCAGGGTTTCCACCAGTGTCATCTGGGTCGTATTCTCCTGTGCCTTTTGCGCGGCAAAAAGGCTACGGTAGATATCCCTGAGGGTAGCATCCACGTTGGCCTGCTGGTCGAGTGCATCGGCGTCGAGGCCCATGATGTCGTCAGGCAGGCTATAGCCCCCCAACCACATGCCGGGCACGGCCGAGCCTGCCAGGTCTTCCGGGTCCAGCGGCGCCAGACGGAAGCTCTGGGCAGTGGAGCGGTTGTAGCGGCGTGGCGTCTGGTACTGGGGGTGGGGGAAGCTCTTGGCGGCTTCAACAGCACTGTCGAGGTCTTCCGGGCCGTTCACGATCAGGGGCGGCGGTGCGCTTTCGTCAGCGGCATTGGCGGCCTCGGGACTGTTCAGCGGGTGCTGCGCCGCGCTGGCACTGTTGTCGACAGGCGTTGGGCTGGTGTTTTCACCGGTGCCGGTGTCCGCCGCCCTAGGGCTTTCCGCCACGGGCTGCTGCGTCTGGCTCTGCTGTTCCTTCAGCTGCTTCTTGTAGGCAGCCATGTCTATCAGGAACTGGTTGTAGTCGCTGTAATTCTCCAGCAAAGGGCGTTGCAGTTGGGCGTCATCGGCCCACGCCACCGGCGAGCTTATCGCCATGGCCAAGAGTGCTGCCGCCATACAGCCCGTTTTGAGGGTCTTCTTCGTCGTCATGCCATCATTCCTTGCTGGTGCCGAGCAACGTTGTTCTTTTGTTACAGCGCGTATTGATCTTAGCTGACCCGGTGTTCGACAGCAATGCGGCACAAGCGGCGGCAACAGCTTGTTTACAGTTAAAAGCGGGGCTTGTGACGGGTGGCGCATTTTTCTTGCTGATTGGCCCCTGTTTTCCAGCCCTGTTTCTGCCCGCCGGGCTTGAATCGCCGGGCGGCTTTCCTTACAATGCGCGCCCCCTTGTTCGTCAAGGGTGAACCGGTTGCCATTATGGCAGCCATCCTCCTTGCCATACTGGTCTGCATAGCCCGGATATGGCTGATAATCCGTAAGGAGCTTTATTTATGCGTCATTACGAGATCGTGTTCCTGGTGCACCCCGATCAGAGCGAGCAGGTTGCCGCCATGGTCGAGCGTTACACCGGAATGGTCAAAGAAGCAGGCGGGCAGATTCATCGCCTCGAAGACTGGGGCCGCCGTCAGCTGGCCTATCCCATCAACAAGGTGCACAAGGCCCACTACGTACTCATGAACATCGAGTGCGGTCAGAAGACCCTGAGCGAGCTGCGCGACGCCTTCCGCTACAACGATGCGGTCATCCGTGATCTGATCGTGCGTCGCGACGAGGCCATCACCGAAGAATCCATTCTCGCCAAGGGCGCAGAAGAAAAGCGCACCCGTCGGGCCCCGCGCGTGGAAGAAGGTGTTGATGCCGAGTCCGATTCCGGTTCCGAAGACTAAGCATTCCGTTGCTGCCATGCCCTCGGGGCTGGCGGCCTGATGATCATTGAGGAGAAGAAACCATGGCGCGTTTCTATCGTCGTCGCAAGTTCTGCCGTTTTACCGCAGAAAACATCAAGTATATCGACTACAAAGATGTCGAGACCCTGAAGCAGTATGTGACTGAAACCGGCAAGATCGTGCCCAGCCGCATTACCGGCACCAAGGCACGCTACCAGCGTCAGCTGGGTCTGGCCATCAAGCAGGCTCGCTATCTGGCGATCCTTCCTTACACCGACAACCATAATTAAGGCGAGGTGTATCTTGGAGGTCATTCTGCTGGAAAAGATCAAGAACCTGGGCGCCCTCGGCACCAAGGTCAAGGTAAAGCCGGGCTACGGTCGCAACTTCCTGGTGCCCCAGGGTAAGGCTGTGCCGGCCACCGCGCGCAACGTGGCCGAGTTTGAAGCCCGTCGTGCCGAGCTGGAACGTCAGGCTGGTGAGCTGCACGGTGCTGCCGAGGCCCGTCAGGCTGCCCTGCAGGAACTGACCGTGGTGATTTCCGCCAAGGCCGGTGACGAAGGCAAGCTGTTTGGCTCCGTCGGCACCCGCGACATCGCGGAAGCCATCACCAAGGCCGGTCAGGCCGTCGACAAGAGCGAAGTGCGTCTGCCCAACGGCGCCCTCCGCAACACTGGCGACTACGACATCACCTTGCAACTGCACAGCGATGTGTTTGCCACCGTCAAGGTTACCGTCGTCAGCGAATAAGCTGCTGCGGGTTGAAAAGGCGTTGCGGCTTGCCGCAACGCCTTTTTTATTGCTGCTGCCACGGGCTCGTCGCCGCATGACTCAAGGCTATAAAATCCGCCGTATGCGACGGGTGCCGCTTTCTCGCTTACCGCTGCAGGGTTAAGCTGTCGCGATTCCCGGATACCTGCCCATGACTATTGATACCCAGCCTACCGATACCCAGTTTGCCGACGCCAAGCCGCGCAATGACGTGTTGCAGCTCAAGCTGCCGCCGCACTCCATGGAGGCCGAGCAGGCCGTGCTTGGCGGCCTGATGCTGGAAGAGGCTGCCTGGGACAAGGCCGCCGAGCTGATTACCGAGGGCGATTTCTACCGCAAGGATCACCGTCTGGTGTTCCGTGCCATTGGTATGCTGGCCGAGGAAGGCAAGCCGCGTGACGCGCTGCTGGTGGCGGAAACGCTGGCGGGCATGGGCGAGCTGGAGGAAGTTGGCGGGCTGGCCTATCTCGGTGAACTGGTCAAGAACACACCCTCGGCCGCCAATATCGGCGCCTATGCCGAGATCGTGCGTGAGCGCTCCATCCTGCGTCAGCTGATCCGTGTTTCTTCCGAAATATCGGATGTGGCCTACCAGCCCAAGGGGGCCAACTCGGCCGATATTCTCGACCGCGCCGAGAGCAAAATTTTCGCCATTGCCGAGCAGCAGCAAAAGGGCGACGGCCCGCAGCCGCTCAAGCCGGTGTTGGCCAAGACCCTGAGCCGTATCGACGCGCTGTTCCAGTCTTCGGAGCGCATTACCGGCCTCAGTACCGGCTTTGCCGATCTCGACGAGCGTACCTCCGGCCTGCAAAAGGGCGACCTCGTGATCGTGGCGGCGCGCCCGTCCATGGGCAAGACCACCTTTGCCATGAACCTCGTCGAAAACGTGATGATGAAGTCGGGCCAGCCGGTGCTGGTGTTTTCCATGGAAATGCCGGCCGACTCCATCGTCATGCGTATGCTGTCGTCGCTGGGGCGTATCGACCAGACCCGTGTGCGCTCGGGCAAGCTCGAAGACGAAGACTGGCCGCGCCTGACCTCAACCATGAGCATGCTGGCCGAGCAGAAAATGTTTATCGACGACTCGCCGGCCCTGTCGCCCACCGAACTGCGCGCCCGCACCCGCCGTGTTGCCCGTGAAAACGGCGGCAAGCTGGGGCTGGTCATGGTGGACTACCTGCAGCTGATGCGCGTGCCCGGCCTTGAGAACAACCGCGTCAATGAAATCTCGGAAATCTCCCGTTCCCTGAAGTCGCTGGCCAAGGAGATGGAGTGTCCGGTGATCGCGCTCTCGCAGCTCAACCGTTCGCTGGAACAGCGCCCCAACAAGCGCCCGGTGATGTCGGACCTGCGTGAGTCGGGCGCCATCGAGCAGGACGCCGACCTGATCATGTTCATCTACCGTGACGAGGTCTACAACAGCGACTCGCAGTACAAGGGCACGGCGGAAATCATTATCGGCAAGCAGCGTAACGGCCCCATCGGCGCCATCAACCTGGCCTTCCTCGGCAAGTACACGCGTTTTGAAGACCTGGCACCCGAGTTTTACCGCAATATGGAAGAGTAGGCCTGCAACAGACCCTCTGCACGCAATATGATAAAATCAGCAAAAATAACGACATAAACAGCTGTCGGTGAACAGGAAGCATAGCCCCCCATGCGCGAAGCGGAACTTGGCCTGAATCTGGCGGCCCTCCACCACAATGTCCGGCGCGTGCGCGATCTGGCTCCCTATTCCCGTATCCTCGCCATGGTCAAGGCCGACGCCTATGGCCACGGTGTGCAGGAGGTCGCCAGGGCGCTGACCGAGGTTGACGGCTTTGGCGTGGCGTTTATCGATGAAGCCCGCGCCCTGCGTGAGGCAGGCATTACCCAGCCCATCGCGGTTTTGCAGGGTGTCTTCAACGGCGACGAAATGTTTACCGCCGTGCGCAAGGGCATGCAGATTGTGGTGCACCAGGAAGAGCAGTTGCAAATCGTCGAGTCCTGCCGCCTGAGTGGCCCGATTGATGTCTGGCTCAAGATTGACACCGGTATGCACCGCCTCGGCTTCAGCCCGGAAAGCGCCATACGCGCCTACCAGCGCCTGTGCGAGGCCAAGGTGGTGCGTGATGTGGGCCTGATGACACACTTTGCCTGCGCCGACGAGCTGGGCTCGCGGCAGACCGAGCGCCAGATTGCCCGCTTCCGGGCACTGCAGCAAACCCTCTCGCGGGAAGACACCCGCGTCATCAACGACAGCCTGGCCAACTCGGCCGGCATTGTCGCCTGGCCGGCGGCGCATGGCGCCTGGGTGAGGCCGGGCATCATGCTCTATGGTGCCTCGCCGCTGACCGACCGCAGCGCGCAGGATTTGGGCCTGCGCCCGGTCATGACCCTGACTTCGCGGCTTATTGCCATCAATAGCGTCAAGCAGGGCGAGCCGGTGGGCTATGGCGCCACCTGGGTTGCCGACCGCGACACGCGGCTGGGTGTAGTGGGCATCGGCTACGGCGACGGCTACCCGCGCCATGCCCGCAACGGCACCCCGGTGCTCATCAACGGGCGGCTGGTGCCGGTGGTGGGGCGGGTGTCCATGGACATGATCACGGTGGACCTGGGCGACCTGCCGGCCAGCATAGGCAATACCGTCGTGCTCTGGGGCGAAGGCCTGCCGGCCGACACCGTCGCTGAGCACGCCGGCACCATCAGCTATGAGCTCTTCTGCAAGGTCACCAGCCGGGTCAAGCGCAAGCTCTGGTAGGCTGCCTCAAGGCAGGTTAATGGGTCAGTGCCGGGTAATGTTCCCGTCCTTGTCGATATACACGCTCTGCGGGTCTGTGCTCTGGCGGAAAGCAGCTTTGCCTCCCGGCAGGGTGTGGATATTGCCCAGCAGCAGGGCGGTGGCGTAGTCGCGCTGCGCCACATCACCGCGATAATTGAATTCAAGATAGACCGGCACGGTGACCCCCACCGGGGTTTGCAAAGACAGCCGGGTGATGGCCGCCGTACCTGCCTTGAAGCCCATGTCGCCGTGGCTGACATGGGCCGCAATATCCTCCTCCGCGTGCACAACGCCAAAGCAACACAGCAGGGCTACCGCCGACAGTGCGGGCAGCGGCAAATCCACCACCATTTTCACCAGCAAGCAGGCGAGCACGGTCACCAGCGCCGGCAGCATGGGGTAGCTGTACCAGTAAAAGTGCGTCTTCGAGATCGAGAAGATCAAAAAGGGCAGCAGGAACCAGCCAAATACCTGAACGAATACCGGCTCACGCAGCAGAGGGCGCCATTTGCGGGAAAAAAACAGGCTGAGGACCACCGCCAGCAGCACGAGACCGTAGCACTCCAGGTACATGGAGGTGTAGATGGTACGGTCGGTCACCAGACCTTCCAGGAATCGGGTATAGCGCTGGAACACATCAACGATGAACATGACATGGAAAAACTGCCAGCCGTCGTACTGGTAGCGGGCGAGGGCCCAGGGTAGGACCGGCAGCCAGAACAGCAGCGGTGTCCACAGCACGCTCGCCAGCGACAGCCCCTGCCGCCGCCGGAAATACAGGCTGAGCACGAAGGCGGTGAGGGCAAAGGGCATGACCTGCATGCCCTTGACCATAAAGGCCCCGCCCAGCAGCAGGTAGCCGATAATCAGGCCGCGCCGGCCCGGCAACAGAAAGGCGCACAGGGCGGCATACAGGAAGAGCATGAGCAGGCTGTCGGCGTCAGCATTGCGCGCGCCGTGGTCCAGCAGATAAGACGGCATGGTCAGCAGCAGGGCCACCGCCAGCGCTCCGGCATAAAACCCGGCCACACGACGGGCAAGGCTGAACACGAGCAGGCAGGTCAGGGCGGCGGCGATGGCTGAAAACAGGCGCATGCCGGCAATGGGATTGCTGACCAGCACCCGCCCCAGCATGGCGCACCAATAGGGCAACGGCGGCTTGGCCAGCCAGTAGTCCGGCTGGCCCTGATAGGTATTGACCAGATAATGGCCGCTGTTCAGCATTTCCTGGGCCGAGGCCACGTAGCGCGCTTCGTCAAACTGCTCAAGCTGGGTGTCGGGCAGCTTGTAAAACAGGTTGAACAGCATCAAGGCCAACAGGGCCAATCCCACCACAATCTTGCTGGTCGCCTGCGTCGGCATTGCTTCCCCTTGCCATGATGATGGCCACGACCGCTGTTTCAGTTGCGCGTTTGGCTGCGCCACACCCGGGCGTATTTAAGGGCATAAAGCACGCTGCTGTAAATAACGCTCAGGGGTGGCCGTTTCTTTGTTTCCAGCTCTTGTGGTAGTGTCGCCTGCGATAATTTACGCAACGGGCCCAGGTTTATGCAGCATGTCTATCGCTTGAACGGCGCTGCGCTGGCTCGCGTCTTCTTTTGGCCGGTGGGCATTGGCGGCCTGTTGGCCGTAACCGGCTTCCTCTGGGTGAATAGCGGGTTTGATTTGCTGTTCAGCCTGAGGCTCCTGAATAACTGGGGCTGGCTGTATGACGGGCTGATCCTTGGCGTGCTGTTCACGCTGTGGCTGAGCCAGCTGCGGCTGGTGGTGGACGAGCAAGGCCTGCATGTGCGCAAGGGCCTGGGCCTGCTGCGCCTGCGTGACGTGAACTGGCAGCAGGCGCAGGTGGAGTATCGCCATGTCAACAGGCTGGGCAGGCAGATCAGCTGCCTGAAATTCACCCTGGGCGATGGCTTTCATTTTACCATTCCCGTTGGCAACTCCGCCGCTTACCGCCCGCTGGTGGCTGGGCTGCCCCTGGAGCAGGCGATTACCCGCTGTGGCGCCCGTATTGCCGGTCAGGCCGAACTGCCCCAGCAGCGCAAAAGCAGCAGCCAGCTGGAATTGGGTGCGGCGGCCGGCGCGCTGAGCTACACGGCCATGCTGCTGGCGGGAGCCGGCTTCCTGATGCTGGCCAATTACCGCGCCCACTATGCCGACAGCCCCGGTCGGCCCTGGGTCCTGGGTGTAGTGGGCCTGCTGGCCGCCGGCCTCGCCTGGTGGGTGCAGCGCCCTCGCCCGCAACCGGGGGTGGCGCTGTTTATCAGCCTGCTCTTCCTGGCTGCCTGTACGTTCTTCTGCTGGTCTGCCGGCATGTCAGCCGCCCTTGCCCTGGGGCAGGCACGGAAAACCGATTTTGTGCTGACCGAGGATGGCCCGCAGCGGCAGGTCTGGAAAAGCGGGGGCCCGAACCCGGTAACCCTCACCATCAATGCCGACCGCGCCCATCAGGTCATCCATGGTCCGGCACCGGTCACGCTGATCGTGAGCACGACCGTGTTTGGCATAAGCGCCCTGACACAGGACGAGTACACCCGCCTGGTGCAGCTGGACTAGCCCTGGCCCCGTGCGAGGGGCCAGCCCTGCAATAGCCATGCTCGCTTTGGCAGGACTGAATCGCATACTCTTAAAGGCTATTCTCATACAAAAAATCCGTCTAACCCCTGCTGGCGCGATGCGCTACGCTGAAGTTAGCGAAAGGCCGTGGTCTTCCGCAGACAAGAAGCAGTGACGCAGGAGGTTTTCATGCACACGCTCATGTATCTCACCGAACGGCTGGAGACCGCCGAGGCCATGGTCGGGAGCCTGCACGAAGCCAATATCGGCGACGACGCCTATCGCATTGTCAGCAAGGATGCCGACGGTGTCCGGCGGCATCACCTGCACGATGCCAGCGTATTCGAACAAACTGATTTTGTGCATTCCGGCGAACGTGGCGCCCTGATCGGCGGCTGCATTGGCTTGGCCTTTGCCATCGGCATGGTGTGGGCAGAGCCCTTTGGCGTGCCGATGGGGTTCGGAGGTTTTCTGGCCACCACGGCATTGTTCGGATTTTTTGGCGCCTGGACGGGTGGCATGGCCGGTGTCGGTCATGACAACTACAAACTGGCGCCTTTTCATCGGGCGATAGAGGAGGGCAAGTATCTTATGACGATTGGAGTCAGGGACGCGGAGAAAGCCAGCGCTGTCAAAAAGCTCATGCACCGGAATCATCCCGGCGCGCTCTTCGTGGCGGACGATGACAGCTTTACCGATCCCTTTGTCAACAAAGCAGAGTTTCGGGTGCGTCACATCCACTGACGTAACCGGATCATGCGGCGCTCGCCGCCGCCCCAATGCCCGCTATAGCGACGGGCAGCGCCCCGCCCTTACACACGGCGGGGTTTTTATTTCCGGGCTGCCCGCTTCGCGCGGCAGGCGCACATGACATGGTGTTGCTTTTGTTCTGCAAGAATTAAAGCTTCTCTTCTTTCGGTCAGCCCTTCTCCACAAGCCCCCATTTTCTTTAAAGTCCCAGCGTGTTTCACTGTGCAGCTGTCAGCCGCCAGGACTCCGCGATCCCCATGAGCAAAGCACCCAAATCCGTCTATGCCTGTAGCGCCTGCGGCGCCGAATTTCCCAAATGGGGCGGGCAGTGCACCGACTGCGGTGCCTGGAATTCGTTGACCGAACTCATCAAGGCGCCCGTTTCCAAGGGGCCGCGCAGTGGCGGCTACACGGGGCAGGCGGGCTCGGTGACGGTGCTGGACCAGGTTAGCACCCATGCCGAGGAGCGGGTGAACACCGGCCTTTCCGAGCTGGACCGGGTGTTGGGTGGTGGTCTCGTCACCGGCTCGGTGGTGCTGATTGGTGGCGACCCCGGCATTGGCAAGTCCACCATCCTGCTGCAAACCCTGACGCACCTCGCGGAAACCCTGCCAGCGCTGTATGTCACCGGCGAAGAATCGCTGGGGCAGGTGGCCATGCGCGCGCGCCGCCTTGAACTGCCCATGAGCAAGCTACGGCTGATGGCGGAAACCAGCGTGGAAAACATTATCGCCACCGCGCGCGCCGAGCAGCCGCGTGTGCTGGTCTGCGACTCCATACAGACGCTCTACACCGAGGCCCTGCAATCGGCACCGGGCGGTGTCTCGCAGATTCGCGAATCGGCCGCCCTGCTGACGCGCTTTGCCAAGCAGAGCGGTTGTGCCCTGTTTCTGGTCGGCCATGTGACCAAGGAAGGCGCGCTGGCGGGGCCGCGTGTGCTGGAGCATATGGTGGACTGCGTGCTCTATTTCGAGGGCGAGGCGGACTCGCGTTTTCGCATCATCCGTGCCGTGAAAAACCGCTTTGGCGCCGTCAACGAGCTGGGCGTGTTTGCCATGACCGACCGGGGCCTGCGCGAGGTGGCCAATCCCTCAGCCATTTTCCTGTCGCGCTATGAAGAACCCATTCCCGGCTCCATCGTCATGGTCACGCGCGAGGGCACGCGCCCCCTGCTGGTGGAGGTGCAGGCGCTGGTGGACGACGCCTACGGCAACCCCCGGCGCGTGGCGGTGGGGCTGGACCAGAATCGCCTCGCCATGCTGCTGGCCGTGCTGCACCGGCACGGCGGCATCGCCACCGTGGGGCAGGATGTTTTCGTCAACGTGGTCGGCGGCGTCAAGGTGCTGGAAACCGGCTCCGATCTGGCCGTGCTGCTGGCGGTGACGTCCAGCCTGCGCGGGCAGGCCCTGCCGCCCGATCTCGTGGTCTTTGGCGAGGTGGGGCTGTCCGGCGAAATCCGCCCGGTGCCCAATGGTCAGGAGCGCCTGAAAGAGGCGGCCAAGCACGGTTTCAAGCGCGCCATCGTGCCGCGCAGCAATGTGCCAAAGCAGGCCATCGAGGGCATGGAAATTGTCGGCGTCGGTCGCCTCAACGAAGCCATCGAGGCAGTTTGATGCGGATATTCCTGACCGGGGCCGGGGGCTTTATCGGGCGGCATATCAGCGCGGCGCTTCTGGCTGCCGGTCACGAGGTCAGGGCCATGGTGCGGCCAGGCAAGGAGCAGGGCGCCGGGCTCGGCGTACAAGTTGTCAGTGGCGATATGGCAGTCGATATCACTGTCGAGTCCTGGCTGCCACGCCTTGAGGGTATTGATGTCGTCATCAATTGCGCCGGCATTTTGCGCGAGCAGGGGCGCTCCACGTTTCTGACGGTGCACGAACAGGCGCCCATGGCACTGTATCAGGCGAGCGTGCAGGCCGGTATCAAAAAAATCGTGCAGATATCCGCGCTGGGTGAGCCGGGCGACAGTGCTTTTATTGCCTCAAAATATCGCGGCGATGATTTTTTGCGAACACTGCCAATAGCCGCCGTCATCCTGCGCCCTTCCGTGATTTACAGCGTCAATGGCTCCTACGGTGGCAGCTCCCTGCTACGTGCGCTGGCGGCCTTGCCGGGCGTGATGTTGCTGCCGGGGCAGGGGGCGCAAAAAATCCAGCCCCTGTCGGCGGACGATCTGGCCCGGCTGGTAGTGGCGGCGACCGGAAAGCCCGCTGGCGATGGTCGCGTGCTTTACGCCGCCGGACCGCAAGTCATCAGCCTGCGCGAGTATTTGAAAAATTGGCGGCAATGGTTGGGTGGTGGTACGGTGCGGGAAATTGCGGTGCCTCTCGCGCTGGTGCGACTTGCAGTGCGCGTCGGTGAGGCGGTGGCGCCGGGCCCCTTGAATCGAACCATCATGGGCATGCTCGAAAAGGGTAATTATTTGCTCCCCGGCCATGAAAATGCCGCAGAAGTGTATGGTCTGTCGGTGCAGTCGCTGCCGGTCGCCTTGAGCCGACGTGCCAGTTATGTGCAGGACCGCTGGCATGCGCGCCTTTATTTTCTCAAGCCCCTCACTGTGGCCTGCGCCGGCGCCGTCTGGGTTATTTCCGCCATTGTCGGCTTTGACGCACCCGCCAGCGCTATCAGCCGATACGCCAATGGCCTGGGTTTGTCGGTGCCGGTGGCGCAGTATCTGGACTGGTTTGGCAGCGCACTGGACGGCCTGCTGGGTCTGGCGCTTCTCAGTGGCTACAGGACCCGTACCGTGTTGTATCTTATGCTGGTTTCGGTGCTCGGCTATAGCGTGGTTTTCAGCGCCTTTATGCCGGACCTGTGGCTGGAACCGATGGGCGGTTTACTTAAAAACCTGCTGGTGTTACCGGCTCTGATATTCCTGTTGCTGACAGAGGACGCTGCCTGATGCTGCTTTATCCCCTGTTCAAGTTGCTGCACGTCCTGTCGTCCACCGTCCTTTTCGGCACCGGGCTTGGCAGCGCCTTTTATATGTGGCAGGCGCACCGCAGTGGCGACATGGTCTTGCTGGCCCGCGTTGCGCGCAGCGTGGTGCTGGCCGACTGGATATTTACCACGCCGGCGGTAATTGCCCAGCCACTGACCGGCATCGCCATGGTCTGGCTGGGCGGATACCCTTTCAGCACAGGCTGGCTGCTCTTGGCCTTGGGCTTGTACGTACTGATCGGCTGCTGCTGGCTGCCTGTGGTATTTTTGCAGATCCGCGTGCGTGACATGGCAAATGTGGCCGCCCGTGACGGCATGGCGCCGGACCCGCGTTTGCAGCAATACATGCGCTTGTGGTACGCACTGGGCTGGCCAGCCTTTATCGGCGTGATCGTTATTTTTGGCTTGATGGTGTACAAGCCGGTACTGGGTTAGCGCTGCCTTGACGAAGCAATAAAAAGGGAAAGGACGATGGGTTTTCTGGCACGCCTGGCATATCTGGCGGGTTTGTGTATCTTGCTGCTGACGGCTGCGGCACGTGCAGAGTCGCCGGCTGAGCCGCCGACCGACGCGACTGCAAAACGCCCGCGTATCGCGCTCGTCCTGTCCGGCGGCGGCGCCCGTGGTCTTGCGCATATTGGCGTGGTCAAGGCGCTGGAAAAAATGCGTGTGCCCTATGACTGCATTGTTGGCACCAGCATGGGCGCCATTGCTGGCGGCACCTTTGCTACCGGCATGAGTACCGATGAGGCGCAGCGCCGTGTCGAGCAGGCCGACTGGAATTATATTTTCTCCGACCAGCCCAAGCGCAATGATATTCCCTATTTCCGCAAGCAGGATGACTGGAAGGGCTATTTCGATTTTTCCCTGCTGCTCAAGGATGGCAAGCTGTATACGCCGCGCAACTTCCTGGGTGTGCAGCATATCGACCTGTTTTTCCGCGAGCTGACCGGCGCCGACTACAGTCGTGATTTTGACACCCTGCCGATTCCCTACCGCGCCATGGGCACCGATATCGTCAACGGTGAGTCGGTGCCCATCAGCGACGGCACGGTGGCCACGGCCATGCGTGCCAGCATGAGTATTCCCGGCGTGTTCCCGCCTGTTCCCTACAAGGGCCACCTGCTGGTGGATGGTGGCATCGCCAAGAATATTCCCGTGGACACGGCGCGCCAGCTTTGTGGCGATGTCGTCATCGTAGTCAATGTATCAACGCCGACCCTGCGCGAGGAACAGCTGAATTCTTTTTACAATATTGGCCAGCAGGTGATCGGCATTGCCATGCAGCACAATATGGATGAGCAATTGAAACTGCTTCATCCCGGCAAGGATGTGTTGATTACGCCGAAACTGGACAACTACACGGCGGCGGATTTTGTGGCCGTGCACGATATTATCCGCATTGGTGAAGAAGCCACTGAAGCCGCTGCGCCACAATTGAAAAAATACACGGTTTCCGAAGCGGAATACGCCGCCTGGAAGGCTCGCATCAAGGCGCGACAGCTGCCACCGCCCTATATCCGCCGTGTCAGCGTCGGTGCCACGCACTGGGTCAATCACGACGTCATGCGCAGCCTGCTGAATGTGCCCCTTGGCCAGCCCTTTGACATGGCGCACCTGCACAAGAATATTGCCCGTGTTTACGCGCGCGGTGATTTCGATACCATTTCCTATGATCTCAAGCCCATGCCCGATGGCGGCGCCGAGATACTTATCAACCCGGTGGAAAAAGTCGGGCGCGACACGGTGCACCTGGGCCTGCAGTTGCAAACCGATTCCAACGACGTGTCCGAGTTTGAATTGCTGGCTGGCTGGCGCCGGGTCTGGCTGAATCGCCTGGACGCGGAGTGGAATAATGAAGCGGAGCTGGGCACCAACCAGCGCCTGCGCAGCGAGTGGTACCAGCCGCTGGCGCCCGACGGCGTGGTCTTTGTGCAGCCCTACGTAAGGTTTGACAACTCTTTCCATGAGCTGGTGCAGGACGATTCCGCCGTGTCGCAATATCAGGTGCGCCAATACGGCGGTGGCCTTGAGCTGGGTTCGGCGCTGGGGCGCTGGGGCCAGTTGCGTGTGGGCGCCTACGAAGGGCAGGCCAGCGACAATGTCATCCTCGGCGAAAATCCGGGCGGGCTTGGCCAGAACAGCAGCGGCTATACCCTGCATGCCGTTTACGATCAGGTGGACAGCCCGCAATTCCCGCGCAGCGGCAGCGCCGTTACGCTCGACGGTTTTTTTGCCAATACCGCGCTGGGTGCATCACAACAATGGGATCGCCTGGACCTTGACGCACACACTGCGTACACCAGCGGTCTTGATACCGCCCTGTTCGATGCTCACCTCGGCCACTCGCTCAATACCCAGCTGCCGTTTTACGAGCTGTTTCACCTCGGTGGCCTGTTTGACCTTTCCGCCTATCGCCCCTGGTCTTTTTACGGCAATAACCTGGTGTATGGCCGTATGCAGCTGTACCGCCAGCTGTCCACCATGCCCTCGGTTATCGGTCAGGGGCTTTATGGCGGGGTCATGGTGGAAGGTGGCACCGTGCTCGACGATACGCAGATGAGCGAACTGCAACTGGGCAGCATGAAGTATTCCGGCGGTGTTTATTTTGCTGTCGATAGTCGCCTTGGCCCCCTCTATCTGGCGGCGGCCAAGGCCAATGGCGGCCCCTACGCGGTTTATCTGGCGTTGGGTGTCAATTTCTAAAGTCGCGCCAGTTTGCCGGGATTGCGCAGGGTAAAGACGGCGGTGATACGCTCGTCGGCCGTGGCGATGGTGGTGACGCCGATCAGTTGGCTGTTCCACCAATAGCAAAGCGCCGGCTCGCCCGCCAGCCGGCCGACTTCCGTGCGCAGGCCTGGCGGAACCGTCCTGAGCACGGCGGCAAAAAATGCACGCAGGCGTTGCAGGCCCTGCAGTACCTTTAGCAGGGCCCTGACCTCGCCACCGCCGTCGCTGTACATGCGCACGTCATCGCTGAACAGCTGGTCGATCATGGCCAGTTCCCCGGCGTCCACAGCAGCCATGAAACGCCGCAACAAGGTTTCCTGCTGCGCACGGTTGCCTTCCTGGCGCAGGCCGTCGGCTTGTAAATGTTGTCGCGCACGGCGGTCGAGCTGGCGGCAGTGCACCTCGCTGCGCGCCACCACGGTGGCAATTTCCGCAAAGGAATATTCCAGTGCCTCGCGCAGCACGAACACAGCCCGTTCCAGCGGGTTGAGCTTTTCCATCAGCACCAGCCAGGCGGTGCTGAGCAGGCGGTGGTTTTCCAGCTCCTGCTCTGGCCCCTTGCCGTGGGCGCCATTCTCCAGCCAGGGCTCGGGCAGCCAGGGGCCGATATAGTCCTGGCGCTCGCGTTTCAGCTGTCGCCAGCGGTCCATGCCGAGGTTGACCACGATGCGCGCCAGATAGGCGGGCGCGTTTTCGGCATCCTGCTCGTGGCCCTGCCAGCGCAGCCAGGCCTCCTGCACGAGGTCTTCGGCATCCGCACGGGTGCCGGTCAGGCGATAGGCCAGGGCCAGCAGGCGCGGGCGCTCGGCTTCAAACAGCGTGGTCGGGCTCATCGGGCGCCGGTCTCCAGCAGTGGGGTAGCGAGGGTAGTCGTGGCACTCTGCGGCCAGCGCAGCAGGCGCAGGCCACGCAGCTCCAGCCAGGGCAGGGTCACGGTATAGCGGCAAATCCATTCCTTGGTGCGGGCCGCCCGGTAGCCAGTCCAGATTTTTTCCTGCGGGTTGTCGCAGGCATCCACGAACTGTATCAGGCCATCGCGCCGCCCCAGACTGATGCAGCGGAAAATATAGCCGAAGGCAAAGTCCGTGGTCGCCCGTCCGCGCAGGCTGGCCACCACATTGTCACCGGCGTGGGCGCCCAGGGGCAGGCCCACCGCGCAGGACATGCGCAGGGCCCGACCATCGGTCTGCTGCAGCACACCCGCATCACCCGCCACAAAAATGCGCGTGGCCTGCGGCAGGCTGAGGTCGGTGGCGACCGCCATGCGACCGTCGGCCTGGGTGGCAAAGCCGCTCTGCTGTGCCAGCGGACTGGCCCGCATACCGGCCAGGCAAATGCTTAGCACCGAGGCCTTCTCCTCGCCGTTGCCGAGAAGCAGCGTATCTTTACCAAGCTCCCTGACCCGGCTGCCTTCCACCAGTTCCACCCCGAGGCGATGCAGGGCGCCGTACAGGTAGGTAGCCGCCGGGGCACACAGGCCCTGGCTCAGGGGCTGCGCGCTGATCAGGCTGACCCTGAGTGCCGGATAGCGCTCGGCCAGTTCGGTGGCGGTTTCGATGCCGCTGAGCCCGCCGCCGATCACGCTCACCGCCGCCCGCTGGCGGGCCAGCCCTTGCAGGCGTGCCGGCAGGCCGGCCAGCGCCGCTTCGCCGTGCAGGCTGAGGCCATGGCGGTCGGCACCGGCAATATGGTGGTGGTCGGGCTGGCTGCCGAGCGCATAGACCAGATAATCATAGGGCAGGGGCTCGGCCTGCTGTTCCAGGTAAACCAGCCGGTAGTGCGGGTCGACCCGTTCCACCCGCTCCTGCACAAAGCGTATATCCCGGATATTCGCGTAGTCCATGCCGGTGGTGGACTGCCCGGTAAGGTGCTGGTGATGGCGCACGCGCTGCTCGAAGCGGGCCTTGGCGTCTACCAGGGTCACGTTGGCCAGCCCGCTTTGCCGGATGCGGGCCAGGGCCATGAGCCCGGCATAGCCGCCACCCAGAATGATGGCCGAGGGTTTTGCTGTGTTCATGAAGTGCTCCGTTTTGGTGGGATATTGCCAATAAGACGGGCAGCTCCGGTAAAGCGTGACAGCGATGCTCAAAAAATGGCCGGCAGCCCCTATAATGACGCTCCGCAAGCACTGCCCGGCCCGCCGGAAGGACGTGTGACACATGGCTCTATGGAAACGCCTGATTGGCCTGAAAACGCCGCTGGATGAGTGGTACGTGCCCCCCGCTCATCATGGCGAGGGAACGGGCGAGCGGGTCGAGTTTACCTATCTCGGCACCGCCGGCTTTGTCATCAGCAGTAGCCAGCGCACCCTGGTGCTCGACCCCTATGTGTCCCGCCCCAACCTGCGCGAGACCTTTACCAAAGAGCTCGTGCCTGACACCGCCCTGATCCGCCGGCTGCTTCCGCATGCCGACGACGTGCTGGTAGGGCATGCCCACTATGACCACATTCTCGACTCGCCCGCGCTCTGCCAGCAAACCGGCGCCCGCCTGATCGGCTCCCGCGCCGTGACCATGGTGGGCCGCGCTGCCGGCCTGCCCGAGCATCAGCTGGTGGAAACGGCTGGCCGTGAAGACATTGCCAGCGGCTCATGGACGATACGCGGCCTGCCGTCGCGCCATGGCCGCGTGTTCGGGCGCATTCCCATCCCCGGCGACATCACCGAGCCGCCGCCCTGGCCACCGCGCGTGCGCGACCTGAAGCATGGGCTGGTGCTGAACTGGCTGGTGGATACCGGCGGCCTGCGCATCATGCATATCGACTCGGCCGACTATATTCCCGCCGAGCTGGCCGGCCTCAAGGTGGATGTGATCTGCCTCTGCGCCATCGGCCGCCAGTACCGCCCCAACTACACCGCCGAGGTCATCGGCCTGCTCAAACCGCGCTGGGTCGTGCCCTGCCATTGGGATACCATGATGACGCCCATCGAGGACAAGCCCGACCTGATTCCGGGGGTGGATATTTCCGGCTTTATTGACGAGATTCGTGCCGCCGGCGCGGAGCCCCTGCTGACGCCGATGCTGGGGAAGCTGTCGTTTTCGGGGCGCTGAATCTATAGTGATAGCGTCCCCTGGTAAGGCAGCCGCAGTGGCGACCTGAAGCGTTGGAAGCGCCCATGAGCACCGAGCTACCGCTGTTTCCCCTGAATACCGTGCTGCTGCCCGGCGGCACGCTGACCCTGCGCGTGTTCGAGCCGCGCTATCGCCGGCTGGTGGACATCTGCGGGCGCTCGCAGCCCTTCGTGGTAGTGCGTATCCGCGCCGGGCGCGAGGTGGGGGAGGCCGCCTTTTGCCGCGATGTGGGCACCACCGCGCGCATTACCCTGATGCAGGCGCAGGCCGACGGCAGTCTGGGTATACAGGTGGAAGGGTTGGCGCGCATACGGCTGGAGTCCCCGCGCGTGGAAGAGGACAACCTCATGTTCGCGACCACCACGCGGCTGCCGCCCGACATGTTGCTCGGTGTGCCCCCGGAGCTGCACGCCCTGGCCACCGCCCTGCAAAGCGAGGGGCTGGCCGTGAATGACGCCGCCAGCCTGGTCTGGCGCCTGGCCGAAGTGCTGCCGCTGCCGGATGACCTGCGGCAGCAGCTTCTGGAAGAAAATGCCGTCACGCTGCGCTTGCAGGAGCTGCAAAAGTGGCTGGACCGGCACGCGGACTCGCTGCTGGCCTGAGGGCTTGCTCCCGATAAATGAAAAGAGCGCCGGAAGGCGCTCTTTTCACATCAGGGCAAAGCCCTCGTTTATTTACTGCTCAATGCACCAGGTCTTTATAGGCGCACCAGCTGGTATGCCCCAGTATCGGCATCGCGATGGCCAAGGGGGCGCTGATAATCAGGCTGTCATAAGGGGGCAGCGAGTTGAAGATGCCCACCCAAGCCATGACCACGGCCAGCCCGCAGCCGCAGAACAGCACGATCATGGCGGCCCACACCAGCATGGCGGCCACATTGGTGAAGACGGTCTTGAAGCTGGCGATCATGGCGGTAATGACGTCGATATTGCGGTCGATCACCATGGGCATGCCGACCACGGTGATGGAGAACACGAAGCCGCTGAGCGCAAGGCCGCAGACCATCCACGACACCATCACGCCGATATAGTTGCCGGAGAAGAAGATCTCGTGCACGAAGTCCTTGACCGAGTGCATTTCGCCACCGTAAGAGAGGGCAAAGGTGATGGCACCCAGGCGCTCCCACACGGCCGCCATGATGACCAGCACCAGTCCATAGTCGGCAATGCTGCCAGCGGTGCGGCGCAGGCCGCGCAGCGATTCGAGGAAGGTGGCTCTGGTGCCGGCCTCATGCTCACGGGTCAACTCGTAGATGCCGGCCGCCAGCAGCGGTGCGATGAGCAGGAAGCCGGATACGGCGGCAGAGACCAGATAAGGGTGGGGGGCGGCAACGGTGAGGATCAGCCACGCAACAGTGGCAATGACCACGCCATACATGACGCTGGGCACAGGGTGCGAGAGGAAGTCTTCCCAGCCTTCTTTCAGCCAGTGAAACGAGCGTAGCGCATCAACACGGCTGATGGTGGGAATCGCATAATTCTGGATGAGCTTGGGCGCCTGGGTCGCCATATGGTGTGTCCTCCTTGTCGGTTTTGGTTTTATCGGCGAGGGAGAGCTGCCACTTCAATGGACACGGCAAGGCATGCACCGGCAAGGCTCCATCAGGGGCCCTGTCAGTACGCACAACACCTGAACCAGCGGCATAATCAGGTTTCGCCTAAACAGCCATTCCTGCTTTTGCCACTTGCCCAGGCACTGGCACCGAGCGTCGGCAGGCACCGGGTTAAAGCCGCAGCGCCTGCAACGTCCAAAAAAGTGTCAGTCACCCCCTCTGTTACGACTCAAGAAAACAAAACCTGGAAGACAGGCTCAAGCACACGCCCGAAGACAGTGCAGAACCCAGCAAAATGTGGTGCATCCAGTCTATGCCAGAAAATGCTGCTTGCAAGTAGCAAAAGACGAGTTGCTTGTTATTCAATCGTATAAATTGTGAACAGCATCAAGAAAACAGCAAGGGGAGGTCGCAGAAGGGGACGGCAGCCCCCGGCGAAGGGGCTGCCGATGGAGGTCAGCGTTCGGGCAGGACGATGTTAAGCTCCAGAATGGAGCAGGTTCCCTGATTTTCCAGGGCAACCTGCACCTGTTTGTCGTCGATGGCCACATACTTGCGGATCACGGCCAGCAGCTCCTTGTGCAGCTGCGGCAGGTAGTCGGGCTGGCCACGGTGGCTGCGCTCGTGGGCCACGATAATCTGCAGGCGCTCCTTGGCCATGGAAGCGGTGCTGGTGTCCTGCCGACGGCTGCGGAAAAAGTCGAGAATGCTCATGCCTTGGCTCCGAACAGACGGTTCAGGAAGCCCTTCTTCTGCACTTCCAAGAAACGGTGCGGCACCTCGCCACCCAGCAGGCGCTCAACGGCATCGCCATAGGCCTGGCCAGCGTCGCTTTCGCTGTCGAGAATCACGGGTACGCCCAGGTTGGAGGCCTTGAGCACGGCCTGCGACTCGGGAATCACGCCCAACAGCTTGATCGACAGGATTTCTTCCACGTCGCCCACCGAGAGCATTTCACCCTTGATGACGCGCTCGGGGTGGTAGCGGGTCAGCAGCAGATGTTCGCGAATGGGCTCGCCGTTTTCTTCGGCCCGGCGCGATTTGCTGGCCAGCAAGCCCAGCATGCGGTCGGAGTCGCGCACCGAAGACACTTCCGGGTTGGTCACCACGATGGCCTCGTCGGCAAAGTACATGGCGAGGTGGGCGCCCTTTTCGATGCCGGCAGGGGAGTCGCAAACGACATAGTCAAACTGCTCGCGCAGCTCGTTGATCACGCGCTCAACGCCTTCCTGGGTCAGGGCGTCCTTGTCACGGGTCTGGCTGGCGGCCAGTACGTAGAGGTTTTCAAGGCGCTTGTCCTTGATCAGGGCCTGGTTGAGCGTGGCTTCACCGTGGATGACGTTGATGAAGTCATAAACCACCCGGCGCTCGCAGCCCATGATCAGGTCGAGGTTACGCAGGCCTACGTCAAAGTCCACCAGCACGGTGCGATGGCCGCGCTGTGCGAGGCCGGTGCCGATGGCGGCGGAGGTGGTGGTCTTGCCCACGCCACCCTTGCCGGAAGTCACTACAAGAATCTTGCCCAAGATATCGTCCTCTAAAAAATGAATTGCCGGGAAGCCTCTGAGTAAGTCAGCGACTCGGCAGCACATGAAGGTGCTGCCCGCCAATCAATGACACAAGCCATTGATTGGCATAAATAATCAATTTAGTGCCGTAATGTTCAGGGTGTCGCCGCTCAGGCTGATACAAACGCCCTTGCCCCACTGGGGGCTCTGTCGCAACTGTTCCGCCGTCTGGTAGCGGCCAGCCACGGCCACCAGCTCCGCTTCCATCTGCTGGCAGAACACGCGGGCGCCGGTGTCGCCCTGCGCGCCCGCCAGTGCCCGGCCGCGCAGCATGCCGTAGCAATGGATATGGCCGTCGGCAATGATCTCGGCGCCCGCGCTGACCGGGGCCAGCACGATCAGGTCGCAGCCTTCGGCGTAAATCTGCTGGCCGCTGCGCACTGGCTGGGTTACCAGCTTGCCGGGCCGGCCCGATACGGCCGCGACCGGAGCGGGCGCCGGGGCGGCGGCTGGCGCGGGCTGGGCGGCAGGTACCTCCAGCTCACGCGAGCGCATGGTCGCCGGCAGCAGGGTCAGGCTGAGCGCCTGCGCGGCAATGATGTCGTTGCTGCGGCTGGCGCGCACCGCAAAGGGCAGCATGCCCTGCTCGCGGCAAATGGCCACCAGCCCGGCCAGATCCAGCGGCCCGTCGTCGTTGCTCAGTTTGTCCAGGCCCAACACCAGCGGCGAGCCACGGAACAGATGCGGCACCTGGGCGACTTTCTCGGCCAGCTGGCGTTGCAGCAGGGTCAGGTTATTGGCGTGCACTTCCAGAATCGTGGCAGTAACCATGCCACCTTTAAGCTGGAACGCTGGCCGGTTATCGAAATTGTCAGACTGCGTCATGAAGGGCCCGATAGCGCGCGTTGCAGCGCTGGAAAACCAGCGAAAAAAAGCCAGTAAAACAAGTGGCGTATACTAACAGCTTGGTCGCCCGGGCGCTGCCCCTCCGCTCGGCGGCAGGCCATGGCGACACCAGCAGTGGCGTGGCTTGCAGCCGGTCGCCGACAGTTTCCGACGGAGTGAAAGCCGGTGCTGCCGGGAGCGGTTTCAGCGTGGCTCAGGCCTTGCCGTCACGCTTGAGCAGGGCCTGCACCTTGGCCACGTATTTGGCCTCGGCGTCGGCGCTGGACAAGCCCTTGAGCCCGGCCCAGGCGTCGTACTTGGCGCGTGCCACCATCTCGAACATGCCGGGCCGTGCGCCGGTGGCATCGCCCTTGGTGGCCTGTTTGAAGTGGGCATAGAGAAAGAGTTTGTCGTCATTTCCCGGTGCTTCGCTCAGGGTGTTGACGTCTTTTTGGGCTTGTTCAAACGTGCTCATGGCGAATTCCTTTCCTTGTGGGGCAATTAAAGGCGGCATTCTCTCATACTTTGGCCATACTGTTGCAGTGCGTGGTCGTGTCGCACTGCAACAGAACTGCCTACAGTTTGTAATGGATTGATACACGGCTTGCCACCAGAATGGAGTGGCCTGTCCATGCCGTCCTGGCTTGCTGTCCGTGGTCGTTTGATCCGGCGCAGGGAACTTGTGCAGGCGTCGGCACTCTATAGCCTTGAGCGGCGCCTGTTGCGCGCTCGACCAGCACCAAACCTATTCCATTTACTGCAAGGACTACATCCTCATGGATATCAAACGCCCCTCCCTGAAACAGTTGGCCCGCGCCACGGCAACCGGCCTGACTGTCGCCTGGCTGGCCAGCGCACTTGTTGGCTGTAACAAGGCGCCTGATGCCACGCCGCCGGCCGCTACTGCTCCCGTCGCCGATTCGGCCCCGGTTGCTGTCGCCCCGGCCCCGGTCGCTACACCTGTAGCGGCGGAACCCGAGGAACACCACCACCACGAGCACCACGAACATCATGACAACCAGATGGCCGCTGGCAGCCCCCCGCCCGTGCCGAACTCCTCCTATGGCCCGCCGCCGCCTCCGCCCCAGGTGTGTGGTGATTGCGGTACGATTGCTGCCATAAACGTGGTTGAAGTACAGGGTAGCGACAGCGGTGCTGGCGCCGTTGGTGGTGCCTTGGCCGGCGGTGTGCTGGGTCATCAGGCGGGCAAGGGCAAGGGCAAGACGGCCATGACCGTGCTGGGCGCGCTGGGTGGTGCCTTTGCCGGCAATATGGCGGAAAAAGCCGTGCGCAGCAGTCACCAGTACAATGTGGTGGTACAGATGGACGCTGGCGGCACCCAGACCGTCAAGTTCACCAGCCAGCCCCCTTATGGCGTTGGCCAGCATGTCAGGGTTGACGGTGGACAGCTGAGCGGCAACTGAGCAGCCGGCAGTCACTGATGAAAAAGGCGGGTTATCCCGCCTTTTTCTTGGGCGAAAATCAGGGCGGCGCAGGCCCAAGAAAAAGATGGGCGCTGCATACCGCTTGTCTTATGATCGGGAGACAGGAATAACAACAGGGGCAAGGGCTTGCCCTGCCAGCATCAGGGGAGGATTTATGCAACACACCCCGCGTGTCGCCATCTTTGGCGCAGGCAATGTCGGCTGCTATGTCGGGGGACGCTTGCAGGCCGCCGGCTGCGATGTGCGCTATATCGGGCGCCCGCACATCCAGGCCGAAGTCCGGCAGCGTGGCCTGCATATCACCGATTACCTCGGCTCCGATATCTTCATACCCGGCAACGAAGTGGAATACACGCAGGACTACCATGCCGCCGAAGGCATGGATCTGGTCATTGTGACGGTCAAGTCTGCTGCTACTGCCGAGGTGGGGCAGTTGCTGGACCATATCCTCAAGCCGCATGCCGTGGTGCTCAGCCTGCAAAATGGCCTGCACAATGCGGTGGCGCTGGACGAGCACATGCCCGGACAGACGGTGCTCACCGGCATGGTCCCCTTCAATGTGATCAAGCGTGCTCCGGGCGCCTACCACCAGGGCTCCGAGGGTGACCTGACCGTGCAGCAAAGCCCGGCCATGATTTCCTTCCAGCCCTGGTTCGAGAGCGCCGGCCTTCCCCTGGAGCTGAGCGAGCACATGGGCCGGGTGCACTGGGGCAAGATGCTGCTCAACCTCAATTACCCGATCAATGCGCTCTCCAACCTGCCGCTGAAGGCGCAGATTTCCGACCGTATCTACCGCCGTTGTCTGGCACTGGCGCAGCGCGAGGCCTTGCGCGTCTACCAGTCGGCGCGCATCAAGACCGAGTTGCATATCGTCCTGCCGCCGAGTTGGCTGCCGCGTGCGCTGGAGCTGCCCAACTTCCTGTTCTTTGCCGCTGCCAACAAGATGTTGCAGATCGATCCGGTGGCACGCTCCTCCATGTGGGAGGACCTGCAGGCAGGGCACAAGACCGAAATCGAATACCTCAACGGCGAGGTGGTGCGGCTGGCGGAGAGCTTCAACGTCAAGGCGCCGGTCAACAGCAAGCTGGTCGAGCTCGTGCATGCCGCTGAGAACGGCGGGCGCCGCGAATGGTCCGGCCCCGAACTGTTGTCTATCTTGCAGGCGGCGGGATGAACGCAGGTCCCCGGCTGGGCTTTATCGGCATTGGCCTGATGGGTCTGCCCATGTGCCTGCGCCTGCTGGCTGCAGGCCACGCGCTCACGGTGTGGAACCGCAACCCGGAAAAATGCCTGCCGCTGGTCGCCGCCGGTGCCAGCCACGCCGACTCCCTTGTCGCCCTCACGGAAGCCAGCGACGTCATCATGCTTTGCGTGGCCGACACTGCGGCAGTGGAGGCGGTAGTCTTTGCGGCTGAGGGTGTCGCGAGCGCCGGCAGCGCTGGCAAGATCGTGGTTGATTTCTCCTCCATCGAGCCGGTGGCCACCCGCCTGTTTGCCGCGCGCCTGCACCTCGTCCGTGACATGCACTGGGTCGATGCGCCCGTGTCGGGTGGCGTGGTTGGCGCCGAGCAGGGGCGGCTGGTGGTCATGGCGGGTGGCGAGCCTGAGGTGGTCGAGCAGATACGCCCCCTGCTGGCGCCGCTGGCCTTGCGCATGACCCATATGGGGCCAATCGGCTCGGGGCAGGTCAGCAAGATCTGCAACCAGATGATCGTTGCCACCAACGCCCTGCTCATCGCCGAAACCGTGGCGCTGGCGGAAAAGGCCGGGGTGGATGCCCGTCTGCTCGCGCCAGCGCTGGCCGGTGGGTTTGCCGATTCGCTGCCCTTCCAGATCCTGACGCCGCGCATGGCCAGCCGGAGCTTCGAACCGGTGCAGTGGCGGGTGAAAACCCTGCTGAAAGATCTCGACAATGCCTGTCGCCTGTCGCAGGAATTGCACGCCAATATTCCGCTGGCACAAAATGCCGGCCAGCTGATGCGCCGCCACGCCGAGCAGGGCTTTGCGATGGCGGACCCGAGTACCCTGATTGCCCTCTATGCCCCGGAATAGGCGCGGTTGCGATGCTGAAATTCTCCGCCAATCTTTCCCTGCTATTTACCGAGTTGCCGCTGCCGGAGCGCTTTGCGGCTGCCAAGGCGGCAGGTTTCGACGCGGTGGAAGTCCAGTTTCCCTATGATTTTCCCGCGCCCCTGCTGAAGAAAATCCTGCGTGAACAGGAACTGGAGTTGGTACTGATCAATGTGCCGACGGGTGACTTGATGAGTGGGGGCGATGGTCTGGCTTGTGTGCCGGGGCGCGAGCAGCAGTTTCAGGACGCGGTGGCGCAGGCGGCACGCTATGCCGAGGCGCTCGACGTGGTGGCGGTGAATGTGCTGCCGGGTCGGCAGCCCAAGGGCGAGGAGTTGCTCGATTGCCTGCATACCCTGGCCAGCAACCTGCGCCATGCCACGCAGGCTTTCCAGTCGGCGGGGGTGATGACGACGTTTGAGGCCATCAATCATTACGATATGCCGCAGTTCATCATCCACAATCTGGCACAGATGCAGGAAATGCAGGAAATCGTCGATCACCCCATGCTGAAAATGCAGTTCGACATTTATCACATGGCGCGCATGGGCGAGCCTATCGTCGTCAGCCTTGAAGAAAATATCCAGAATATCGGTCACATCCAGTTTGCCGACCTGCCGGGCCGGCACCAGCCCGGCAGCGGCGAGCTGGATTTTCCCAAACTGTTTGCCCTGATCGAAGAGCTGCCCTACCACGGCTGGTGTGGCGCTGAATACCGGCCCCTGCGTGAAACATCCGCTTCGCTGAACTGGTTTGCACCCTACCGACGCAAGTGACTATCTACAAAATGTGTATTTTCTGCGCCATCATCGAAAAAAAAGTGCCGGCCTCGATTGTTTATGAAGACGGGCACAGCATTGCCTTCATGGATATTTATCCGCTACGTCCTGGCCACGTGCTGGTGCTGCCCAAACGCCATGTGCAGCATGTTTATGAGTTGAGTGCCGCCGAGCGTGGCCAGCTGTTCGAGGCGGGCAATATCGTGGCGCTGGCTGTTCGCAAGAGCAGCCTGCAGCCGGCGGCCCTGCATTTCAATATCAATGACGGCGTGGCGGCGCAGCAGACCGTGCCCCATGTGCACCTGCACCTGTTGCCGCGCTACGAAGGCGATGCCCTGCGTTTTGTGGGGAGCCTGTTCAAAAAGCCCGTGCAATTATTACTGACCGGGCCGGTCAGCAGGGCGGAGCTTGACGCGCTGGCGGCAGAAATCCGGCGGCATGTTCTGTTGCCGGCATGAGTCTGCTGTTTATTGCGTGCGCAGGATGGCGTAGCGATTGAGCAGCACCAGATTGCCATCGGGCAGTGCAGCAAGCCCGCGCAGCTGATCGAGCGCCCCGACTTTTTCCGGGTCGAGGTGGATGATGCCTTCACCTTTCTGGTTGACGACCGTGCTGACCTTGCCATCGGCTGTAATCTGGCGCAGGGCATTATTGCCGCCCTCGCTGACATAAATAATGCCTTGTTTACCGAAGGCAATTCCGTTGATGCCCTTGAAGCGGGCCGCCGCTCCCGGGGCATCCACGTAACCGCTGGCAGTGTCGCTGCCGGCCACCGTGCTGACCTTACCGTCACTTGTCAGCTTGCGCACGCTGGATTGGTCGGCCACGTATATATCACCGGTATCGGTCACCAGAAAAGCGGTTTCCTGATTGGCGGGCCCGGCATTTTTCCTGTTTTTTCCGCTGGCGGCCGGCCCCGGCATTTCCATGCTGAAGGCGTGCATGAACGTGCCGTTTGGCTTGAGCACGACAATATGGTCAAGCCAGTGCTTGCCCGAATGCTTCTTGCTGCTGAGCGCATCGTAAACGTAAACATTGCCATTATTGTCCGTCTGGATGTCCTGCACATTGGTATACCCGGAGGCAAAAACCTTTGCCTTTCCAGCAGCCGTTACCCTGACCACGCAGCCCTCCTTTTTCGGTCCGCAGAGCGAAGGCAGGTACAGGTTTTGCTCGGCGTCCACTGCAAAGGTGTTGCTGATGGGGGCAATGGTGAAGGAATTGTCCGTCGGCTGGTCGAAGCTGAAAAAATGAAAGCCCAGGGTATTTTCCAGGTCGGCGCCACGGAACAGGTGGCGAACCCCAGGTGACATTTGCCGTGCGCCGGCCTGCGGCTGCGGGGCTGAGGTCGCGGTGTCATCCACCAACCGGTTCAGGGTGTCGCCAATCTGGTAGTCCGGTGTCAGCTTGCGAATATGGCGGGCGTTGTCATAGAGCACAAAAATATTACCGGCCGCATCGGTACGCGCCAGCAGTGGCTGGTCGAGGCCGGGAATCGGTCTCTGCTTGCCTGACTCGCCGATATAATCCGAGGAGCCGGCAAATACGTTGAAGTCCTGCTGTGGCGTTACTTTTACAATGTAGTCATTCGTGGCGTCGCTGACAAAAAGGGCGCCCTGCCTGTCGATGGTGATGCCAGCCAGGGCTTCGGGGGCAGGGTGCAGGGTGCTGTTGCGCGGGGTCAGCAAGTTGTCGCCGCCGCTACCGGCAATATGCACGCGCTGGATATCGCCTTGCCACAGATAAAACAGCGTGCCCTGGCTATCCAGTGCAATTGCCGTGGCCGCATTGAGCAGGATAATGTTTTTGCGCTGGCCAGCGGGCAAGGTGTAGAGGGCATTTTCGGCGGGCGTGCTCACCACACCATCCGTGCCAATGCGGCGGATGGCGCAGGCAGCCTGTGCGCGGCCATCCTTTTCCACCGAACCCAGTTCTGCCACGTAGAGCGTGCCGGACGGGTCCAGGGCAAGCCCCCAGGGCCCGGCAAAGCGGGCCTGTGACAGCGGGCCGTCGGTATTGCCCGCGCCGCCGCCGGCCAGTGTACTGACCGCCCCTGCCGGGCTGATCTTGCGAATGGCATTGTTGCCTGAGTCTGCCACCAGTAGATTGCCGCTATTGTCGAACACCAGGCCGGAGGGGCCGGCAAAGCGCGCTGCCGTGCCGCTGCCATTTTCCAGGCCGGCAACGCCGCGCTGCCCGGCAAAAACGGACTTTGTGCCCGCCGGAGTGACCTTGAGAATGAGCTCATTGCTGGCCTCGGCGATATACACATTGCCGGAGGCATCCACGGCAATGCCGTCGGGGTAGTCGCCGAATTGCGGGCTCACATCGCCGCTCAGGTCTGCCACGGTGCTCACGGTACTGTCGAGCTGGATCTTGCGTAGCGCATGGTTGCCGGTATCGAGCACATAGAGGTTGCCGGCCCGGTCCATGGCCATGGCGCGCGGGGCGCTGAACTGCGCGTCTTCACCCTTCGCGTCGCGGTGCCCCTTGACCCCGGTCGGTCCCGCCACCAGCGCCAGTTCGGTAAAAGCCTGTCCGGCGTGGGGCGCCGCCTCGGGGAAATATTTACCGGGCTCGGTCAGCACCTTGTAGCCCGCCGCCAGAAACACCAGCAGCAGTACAACCATCAGCAGTTCAATTGAGGGGCGAAACGACATCGTGCAGCAATCCGGCAGGTTTGGTCAGGCTTGCAGGGTATAACTTCGCCTACCATAAACGTAGCGCTGATATCTGTCACTAGCCTGGGCATCGTGGCCGCCACTCCGGCAACACACCCGTGCCGGAGGTTGCGCAGGTCATGAATGGCCACGGCGCGGCCTTGTTTGCTGTGGGCCGTCGCTGGAATATTGCTATCATCAGGCGCAATCCGCCGCCAGCGAGGCCTGCGGCGGCCAGACAAAAAAGCGGCTCCGGCGCCGATACCGGTGCACTGAAAAGGAAGACCGGCCCATGATTGTTGCTCCGAAACCAGCCCATGAGGCGCAGCGCCTGCAAGCCCTGCGCCACTACAATATTCTGGATACGGCAGCCGAACCAGGCTTTGATGCCTTGACGCGGCTGGCCTCCACCATCTGCGAAACCCCGATTTCCCTGGTCAGCCTGGTGGACGCTGATCGCCAGTGGTTCAAGTCCGTGCAGGGGCTGCCGGTCTCCGAAACCTCGCGTGATGTGGCCTTTTGCGCCCATGCCATTCTCGACACAGAGTTGCTGGAGGTGCCCGATGTCACCAGCGATGCGCGCTTTCACGACAACCCCCTGGTATTGGAGGACCCGCATATCCGGTTTTATGCTGGCGTGCCCCTGATTGATCCCAACGGCTTCGGCCTCGGCACCCTCTGCGTCATCGATCGTCAGCCACGGCAGCTGAGCCCGAGCCAGCGCCAGGCGCTGGCGGATATCGCCGCTGCCGCCATTGCGCTCATCCAGGCGCGCATTGGCGATTTCCGTTTTCGCCAAGTCATGCAGCACGCGCCCTTCGGTATGGCACTGATCGACGAAACCGATCGTATCAAGTCTCCCAACAGCGCCTTCCTGCACATGCTCGGCTACAGTCAGGACGAGGTCCTCGGCCAGCCCCTCAAGGCCACTGTCGCTCCCGACAGCGGCGAGGACTATTTTGCCGCGCTGTCCGCTGTGCCTGCCGAAGGGGTGGCGTCAGTCAATCCGGTTGACGTGGCCTCCCTGATCGTGGCGCGCCGCAAAAATGGCACGACCCTGCCTGCCGAGATCAGCTTTACCGACATGGGAGGAGGCCTCAGGGCCGCCACCCTGATTGATGCTTCGGTGCGTGACGCTGTCGGCAGGAGCCTGCGCGAGTCCAAGGAGGAGTTGCAGCGTATTATTGATCACATGCCCGCCATGGTGTCCTACTGGGACTGCGACCTGCGCAGCCGGTTTGGCAACAAGGCCTACTGGGACTGGTTTGGCCTGTCGCCCGAGGAAATGCGCAGCAAGCATATCCGCGACATCATTGGTGCAGAGCGTTTTCAGGCCATCTTGCCTTATATCAACGGCGCGCTGGCCGGCAAGGTGCAGATGTTTGAGCGTCACATGCCCGACCGTGCGGGCCAAATGACTTACTTGCTGTCCTCCTACGTACCCGATATCAAGGACGGTACCGTCGAGGGCTTTTATCTCCTGGTAAGCGATATCTCATCCGTGAGGGCTGCCGAGGAGGCCCGCGCCAGGGCCGAGGCCCAACTCCAGGGTGTGATCGACGCGGCCACGGAATTTGCCATTATTGCCACTGATCTGAGCGGCAAAATCACCCTGTTCAGCCGGGGTGCCGAGCGCCTGCTAGGCTATCGGGCCGAGGAGGTCATTGGCCTGCAGTTACCCGAAACGATTCATGTCGGTACCGAGGTGGCAGTGCGTGGCGTCGAGCTGAGTGCCTTGTACGGGCGCCCGGTGGAGGGGCTGGACGTCTTTGTGCATCAGGTACGTCAGGGTGGCTTCGAGGCCAGGGAATGGCAGTACCAAAGGAAGGGCGGCCATACCTTCCCGGTGCATCTGGTCATGTCCGGCATCCGGGACCTGGACGGTGAATTGATCGGTTTTCTCGGTGTTGCCCGTGATATCACCGAGCAAAAAGCGTTTCAGCAAAGCCTGGCAAGCGCCAGGGATGCTGCCGAGTCATCCAGCCGTTCCAAGAGCGAGTTCGTCGCCAATATGAGCCACGAAATCCGCACGCCCATGAACGCTGTGCTTGGCATCACGCATTTGCTGGGGCAGACCAGTCTGAGTTCGGCACAGCATAAATATGTGGACATGATTCGCGCCTCCGGCGAGTCACTGCTGGTGATCCTCAACGATATTCTGGATTTTTCCAAAATCGAGGCCGGCAAGATCGAAATCGAGCACAAGCCCTTTGTGCTCGAAGACATACTCAAGCTGATCGGCTCGGTCATGACCATCAGCGTGGGCGACAAGGACCTGGAGCTGGTCATCGGCGTCAGCCCTGATGTCCCTCCTGATCTGGTCGGCGACCGCCTGCGCCTGCAGCAGGTGTTGACCAATCTCGTCGGCAACGCCATCAAATTCACCGCCGGGGGCGAGGTGGTGCTCAGCATCACCCTGCACGAGCGTCGCCAGTCTCAGCTGCTGTTGCGCTTTGAGGTGCGGGATACCGGCATCGGCATCAGTCCCGAAGAGCAGCGCAAGCTGTTTTCGGCCTTTGTGCAGGCAGACTCGTCCACTACCCGGCGCTTCGGTGGCACCGGGCTCGGGCTGGTCATTTGCAAGCAGCTGGTGGAACTCATGGGGGGCGAGATTGGCTTGCAGAGCGAGCCGGGCAAGGGCAGCCGCTTCTGGTTCACCCTGCCGTTTGCCGAGGTGGCCGGGGCAGCACTGACAGAGTTGCCAGCCATGCGTGACCTGCACGTATTGCTGGCCGACGACAATCCGACCAGCCCCGGCTTTTTGAGCGAGCTGATGGGCAGCTGGGGCTGGCAGGTAGACTGCGTGTCCGAAAAAGAAAAAATCATGCAACGCCGGGGCGGTGGCCGGCCCTACGATCTGCTGCTGCTCGACTGGCATATGCTGGAGCCCAATGGCATCGCCAGCCTGAAAGCGCTGAAAGCCGGGACTGCTGCCACCCACATGGTTGTCATCGGCAATGCCAGGGCCAGCAGGACATTGCAGGCCGTGGCCCTGGAAAACGGGCTCGATGCCGTGTTGACCAAGCCTGTTACGTCCTCAAGCCTGTATGACACCATCCATGAGGCCTTTGCCCTGGGCGCCCACTGCCAGTATCCGGCGGCGGCGCCAGCGGTTCCGGCAGCCGACGACATCCGCCTTGACGCCCTGCGCATACTGCTGGTTGAAGACAATCCCCTGAATCAATTTGTTGGCCGCAGCATGCTGGAAGGCGCCGGAGCGAGCGTGCATATCGCCGGCAATGGTCTGGAGGCGGTGGATATCCTCCGGGCCCGTCACCATGATTTTGATATCGTGCTGATGGATGTGCAAATGCCGGTCATGGATGGCTACCAGGCCACCGCGAAGATTCGCCATGAGCTGAATTCAAGCCTGCCTGTCATCGCCATGTCGGCAGGCGTCATGGCTGCCGAGCGCGATAAATGCCTGGCCGCCGGCATGAATGATTTTATCGCCAAACCGATTGATGTCCGGCAAATGCTCAGTGTCATCTTGTCGAGCACCGGTGGCAGCAGTCACAAAACGGCGGTGTCCGAGCCCGAAAAACCGGCGCGCGTCATTGATATCGATGCCCTTCTCGGCAGCTACCCCAAAGACCCGCGCCTTTTAAAAAGGTTTTACCAGCTGCTGGGTGATCTGCGCAATGAGTGGCCTGCCATGCTCGCCACGTGCCGGGCTGCCTGGCAGCAGGGCGACGCCCCGGCAGCGATGGCCCTGCTGCACAAGACCCGTGGCAGCGCCGGCACCCTCGGCGCCGATATCCTGGCTGAACTTACGCTGACAATCGAAGATGCCATGCGCGAAGCGCGTCAGGGCGAGGTCGACGCGCTGCTGCCAACGCTGGAAACCGCCGTGACGCACGCCGTGCAGGCCATTGATGAGTGGCTGGCCCGGCGCCCCCTCGAACCCCCTCCTGCAGCGCAGGACTTGCAATGAGTCGCCAGGCGCTGCCCCTCATCGACCATGACCGCTGTACCGGCTGCGGTCGGTGTGTGGCGGCCTGCCCGCCGCTGGTGTTGTGGCTGGATACGGAGTCTCCCAACGGCATGGGAGACAAGCATGCCGTGCTGCACGATGCAGCAGGCTGTACCAGCTGCGCCCAATGCTTTGTTGTGTGCCCCTTTGACGCGATCACCATGGTGCGCCCGGCAAAGCCCTAGCTTCGGTCATGCGCAGGCAGGTCGTTGCCACCCGCAAAGCGTGTGCCGCTCAAAAATTGATGACCGCCAGCGTCGTCAGACCCAGCCCGGTGGCCGTGGGCGCCACTTCGAGGTAGTGGTACGTGGAGGCCGTGGGGTCACCCTGGGCGTCAAAGTCCAGCGGCCCGCTGGCGCCGAGGTAGCCCACTGTCTTGCCAGCCTGTATGGCGGCGATGGCGCTGGCAAAGCCGCCGGGGCCGACCACAATATTGCCGCTGCTGCTACCCGACTGCGACACCGCGTTGAGCCTGGCCAGCACCGCCGGCCGGGTATTGGCACCGGACTCCTCCATGGCCAGGGCGATCAGGTAGACCGCGTCATAGGAGTTTTCGGTATTGGGGTCCGGCATGGCGCCGACGGCGGCGGTGTAGGCGGCCAGGAAATGCTGGTATTGCGGGGTGCCGGTGTCGGCGCCCGGCGTGGTGCCGCGCATGCCGGCAATCTGCGGTGGCGCGTTGCTGAGCGTGTCCGTGACCATATTGGCGTCCACGCCGTAGAGGGGCGGCAGGCTGCCCTTGTCGGTCAGGATTTCGCGCAGCAGGTTGTCGGTGGGTTCGGGGAAGGAAAACAGCATCAGCGCGCCCGGCGTGCCGTTGGCGTAGAGGCTGGCGATTTCCGTGTCGTAGCCGCTGTTCTGACCGAGGGGCGCGGTAACGGAGGCGGTGACGGTGCCGCCCAGTTTCTCGAAGGCCTGGACAAAGACCTGGGTCAGGCCCACGCCATAGGGCTCGTTCTGGTCAAAGGTGGCGACGCTGGTGTGGCCTTCATTCCAGACCAGTTGCGCCAGCAGGGTGCCTTGCAGGTTGTCCGAAGGCGGAATGCGGTACACGGTATTGTTATCGGCGAGGGTGCTGATGGCCGGCGAGGTGGAGCTGGGCGTGATCAGGGCGATATCGGCCGGTATGGTCACCTGCTCCGCCACCGGAATGGTGACCTGGCTGGCATTGGCGCCGATGATGGCGACCACGCCGTCGTTCACCAGAGCCTGCGCGCTGGGCACGCCCACGATGGCGTTATTGTTGTCGTCATAGGTCACGGTCAGGTCCAGCGGCTTGCCGTTGACGCCGCCAGCGGCGTTTATCTCGCTGATGGCCAGGCGCGCCGCCAGTTCCTTTTCCAGGCTGGAGCCGCTGGCCAGCGGCTGCAACATGCCGATCACGGTCGCGGCCGGGTTCACCGGCGGCGTGGTGCTCTTGTCGACGCTGGTGGGGCAGCCGGCCAGCAGCAGGCACAGGGCTGGCAGCAGGAGCAGGCTCTTCACGGGCCACGTCATGAGCCGGCCTCCCAGCTCCAGCTCAGCCACAGGGTGCGGCGGCTGCCGGGCAGGTCCACACCGCCGTAGCCGGGTTCGCTGTAGTGGCGGTCGAGGGCGTTGTCCAGGGTCAGGGTCAGGCGTTGTGCGCCCCACTGGCGCATGGCGTGCAGACGCCAGACCGTGTAGCCAGGCAACTGGTAGGCCTGGTCGATAGCGATATTGCTGTCGCTGGCGCGCCGGGCCGAGGCATAGCGCGATTCGATGCCCAGCTCGCTGCCCTCCAGTCGGTACAGCCACTCGCCGCTGTTGATCAGGCTGGGGGCGCTGGCCGTGGGCAGCTGCACGGTGGGCGTTAGCGGCTGCTGCATGCTGACGGTGGCACGCTGGTAGCTGCTGTTCAGGCGCAGCTCGCTGGCGCCAGCCTGCCAGCGCAGCTCCGTGCTGAGGCCGTTGCCGGCTTCGGTGCCAAGATTGCTCCAGCGCTGGTTGATGCCGTAGGGCTCAAGCTCAATCAGGTTGCTGACCGTCATGTGGTAGGCGGTCAGCGTCAGCAGGAGCTTGTCGCGCGCCTGCCAGAGTAGTTGCACGTCGCTGCTGGAGGCCGTTTCCGGCGCAAGGTCGGGGTTGCCGAGCACGTCACCGGGATACAGCGGCTGGGCATAAAGCTCATAGGCATTGGGCGCCTGGAAGGAGGTGCCGTAGAGCAGCTTGGTGCTCAGCCGGGGCGTCAGTGCCCGGCTCAGGCCGAGCCGGTAGCTGTCGTGGCTGCCGTAGTGGTCGCTGTCGTCATGCCGCCAGTTCAGCGAGGGCGACCAGCCCGCCGCCGGCAGCCACTGGTATTGCATATACGTGCCGATATTGCGGAACAGGTGGGGCGCGCCGGGTGTCGACAGGGGCGTGGCAGCACCGTCATTGCCGATGCTGAAAATGTCGATGGGCGACTCGTCGTCCCAGCAGCCGTCGCCGCCCACGACCAGATGCTGGCTACCCTGGCTGAATTGCGCCTCCAGCCCCAACTCGTCACTGCGATAGCCAAAGTCCTCCTCCGGGTAAACGTCGGTCTGGCCCAGGCTCAGGTGCTGCATCGTGTTGTCGGGGCCTCCCCAGGCGTGGGCCATGCGCAGCTGGTAGTGCTGGCTGTCGGCGGGCTCCCAGTCGCTCAGCCAGGACAGGGTCTGCTGGGCTTCGGCAATGCGGTTGCTCGGGTCCAGGGTGCCGAAATCAAGAAACTCTCCACTGCTGTCCAACTCGCTGGCCTGCAGGGCCAGCGTGTGGGTCTGGTTGTCGCCGCTGTAGCGCAGGCGCGCATAGCTGCTGAGCGGGCGGCCGAGGTCGTAGCTGGACTGGTCGCCGCTGAAGCTGCCGTAATCCGGCGAACTGGCTGGCAGCAGCAGGCCGCTGCGGTTGTCGCGCTCACCCGAGGCGGTGGCCACGGCGCTCCAGGGACCCTTGTTGAAACTGCTCAGGGCCTCGGCAGATACATCCCCGCCGCCACCGCTGCCCTGCATATGGCCGACGCCAAGATTGATGCGGGCCGCTGGCGGGTCGTCGCGGGTAATGATGTTGATGACGCCAAGAAAGGCATCGGCGCCATACAGGGCCGAGGCGGGCCCCTGCACAACCTCGATACGGTCAATGATGCCCATGGGGATCAGCTCGGGGCCAAGGAACTGGCTGCCATTGCTGCGCAGGCCCAGCGGCTGGCCGTCGAGCATCACCTTGAGGGTGCGCCCGTAGGCACGCTCGCCGCTGTCGATGCCGCGCACCACCACGTAGTTGCCCACACCGTCACCGATCACATAGAAACCCGGCACCTGTGCCAGCGCCTCGGCCACCGAACGGTAGCCGTGACGGCGCATATCCTCGCCGTCGAGCACGGTAATCACCGCCGGGGCCTGGGCCACGGTCTGCTCATGCCGGCTGGCGGTAACGACGGGGAGTTGCGTAAGCTGGCCCAGGTCCATGTTCAGCAGCGCATCGGCGCTGTCGTCGGCGTAAACCTGACAGGAAATGAGACAGAGCAGGGCCAGCAGGGTGGGCCGCAGGGGTGGAACACTGTTCGAGCTAGGTAACTGCTGGCGCACCGAAAAACCCATCCCTAGGCGGTACATCCTGACAAACATGACAGGGCATCAAGCCGACATTATCCAATGACGGGGTAAAACACCATGTAGGCCGGATTTTCTCCGATGGGAGGCGAGGGTAGTTGGTGGGCCTGCGGGATTTTCACCACTGGCTGATGAGGGCACGGAGCCCTGACGCCTGTGTCAGGGGCGTAGCATTTACAGGATAATGGCTGGTGCGCTACTGTCAGCGGCCCCGCAGCCTCCCAATGTCGAGCCCCTGTCATGCAGCGAATTGTTTCCCTGGCTGCCGCCGCCGGCCTGTCGTTTCTTCTTGGCGCCTGCGTCAGCCCCTATACCTTCAAGCCCGACGAGCCCACGGCGAAGCTGAACCTGAAGTACTTGTCCTCGTCCCGCAACAACTACCATTCCGTGTACATCTGCACGGACGACGGTGCCTTCAAGCTGCTGCCGGGCAAGGACGGCTATGCCACCATACCCGCCGGCAAGGCCCTGGTGATCTATGACCGGCACAGCGAAACCCGGCACGCCAGAGAGGTAAAATGCGCGCCAGAGATCAGCTTTTTACCGGCAGCCGGCGTGAGCTATGTCGGCCATTTCAATGATGACAAGGATATGTGCCGCATGGATCTTGGCAAGGAAGACAGCTGGGCCGCTGAGGGTTTTGTGCCGGAGCCTTCGGCGATACCGGGGAAGTGTTCGTTTGGGGAGGTGTTTTTGATTAATCAGTAGGGGGATGGGGGCAGCGGGCAGGTCTTGGGCTATGCGCCAGATGGCAGCCGAAGTGGAGGGAGCAAATGTATGGCTGCAATAGCTGATCCCAATTTTCCATGGCCCTAATTTCCTTTTGCGACCAAAAATTCCTTGTAACTTACTGATTTTAAATAGTAAATTGCAGGTCGTGGAAGGAGCATGCCAGAGCGAGGGAGGTGCAAAGGGGTTGAGGATCAGATCAGTGTCTTCTGTCAAGCCTCGACAAAAATCTGGCCCAACTCTGGTGCAAAACTAGGCAGGTAGTTCTTACAGAAATACCTTGCTGAAGAGAAGGTCATTCCTAATAGAACCAACTCTCGCTTAACACGCATATCTCACATCCGCTACTTCGCAGACAATCTCGCTAAGGGAGTTTCATATATATTATCCATCTGAGCAGCGATTGATCTATCTTTGGTAAATCTCCTAATATTCCTAAAAAGTCTTGATATCTCATCGCTTTTTATTTCGTATTTATCAGATTCATGACCAATTGCGAGCTGAATATTTAGAGGCAGCTTACTTACTCCAATCTTCTCGATCATTGAAGAAAATATATTGTGAGCATCAAGAGATATTGCCGAGGTATTTAGGAAAAATAATGCCAAAGCCTTGACCTCATCATCCAAAAGCGTCTCGTCCTCAATTTGCATCATTGAGTCTTCTATTGCCCCCTTAAAGAAATCGTAGCCATAGTTCTCACTCAGCATGCATCGAAATATGCATAACAATTGCATCTCAGAAAAACCTGCCAGCGGAGTTTCCACCCTACCATGCTTTATATCAGAAAAATAAATAGCAGCTTCAATAAATGCAGATCTAAGGCATTTTTGTATGTCTTCGTATGGAGACTGATGAGCCGCAAGTAACATCGAGCCCATATTAATCATCTTAAGAAGTCTTTTCTTGTCACCCTGTACCGAGCATTTCGCCAGCCGATCTAGATGCTGGGGACAATCTCGTAATATCCCCGTCCAAAAATATGTTGAAGAAACCCAGTAGAGATCAAAATCATCAGATTGAACCAGTTGACTTGACGATGCCTTTCCAAGTGCGAAAAAAAACTCAGCAAATGAACGATGTTTAAAAAAACAACAATTATTTTCCTTATCTAAAACCAATATGTCAGACCTTTCTACAATTTTATCAAACAGCTCAATGTGATTTATTCCAAGATTTCTTTTATCAAGATACTCTTTAAAGAAACCAAGGCACTCCCCAACAGAAATATTTTGCAGATTTGACTCCATGAAATATTTTGCTATATTCATAATTATTCTTTTTGATGATTCATACTCTTTTTCGCTTTGCAATCCCTTCTCATGGTCCCACCTTCCAAGCGAAAGCTCAGTAAACTTAGAGTACAATTCAGTCAAATTCGAAGGGAGTTCCGTGCTATTTTCTCGAATTAGCTTTGTTAGCAAAACCGCCGCAATTGGTGTTTTTGGAAGCATTTTAAATAGATTTGACTTGCTCAGATCGTGAGCAAGTCGACCGCCTACAGCCAGCTCACTACAAACACCCTGAATAAATTGAATGATTTGCTTTAGCGAAAGTGGTGCAACACGGTACCTAACAATATTTTTTATATTCCTATTCGAAAATGCCCGCTCACCAATATCTCTGCTTGCAATAACTAATTTAACTCTATTTAGGGCTGTTGCCTCATTGGCGAGTTCACCAATCCTTGTAATTCTATCTGTCTGGCTAAGTTTGACCTCATCAAATGAATCTAAAAAAACAGCAATATTCGTATTTTCTGGAACGCCAATTTTGTGAAGTTGTTCGACGAATTTCGTCAAAGACCCATAATGGACCTGCTGCAATTCCTTAAAAGAAACGTAAGCGGGAGCTATCTTGCTCTGATTAAATGCTTCGGGGTGGCACATGGACTTGACAACAGTTCGTAATAAGAATGACTTTCCAGAACCCATCTCGCCTTCGATAATGGTTACCCCTTGCTTTCCAATAATGCTCTCTGGAGATATCTGGTCCCCCTTTCTGTTGAAGCTCGTACTATTTCTCTGATATTTTTTTTCATGAATCTTGATTAGGTTCTGCTTTATCGGGCTCTTTTTTACATCAATAAACATGGAAAACTGATTGGCTGCCTCAATTGTCTCTATTTTCCCTCGCGTCGAATTTAGATAATTGCCAAGCATTAGAGGCACATTGGTCCAGAAGTGCGAGCAAAATTTATCTATCCAAATAACCAAAGTTGAATAGTCAATAAACTCTATTTTTGCTGACTTATATAATTGAGAGAAATAGTCCTTGGCATTCTGTGTAATATTTTGGCTAGTCACCACCCATATTTCCCTGATGTACGCATTTTTTCCATTAATGCTCCTTGGCATTAATTGACACTCGTGAATTTGTTGCTCTATATCTTTACTCCCTTGAGTTATTGTTTGTGACTTTACTATCACGCCGATATATACAGAGTCAGCCAACAGCACATCTGACCTTGTCAGAATAAAGTCGGCACCAAACTCGCGCGGGCCTTGCCGGTAGTCCACCTTGGTAATTCCAGGCATTGACGTAAAAATTTCCTGAAGCAATGGGTGTACATCACGAAGCTCATCCTGCAAGGTACGAACTCTAGCAGCCTTAAGATCCATTTTTTTAAATCCTTCTTTGAGTTTTTAATTACATTCGTTGCCAGGTGGTGGTCTTGTCTTGTACTACAACATTCGGCTTAGGCGTCTTCCACCTCATTAAGTGGCATGCGACTAAATTCATAATCTGAATTGATTTTTATGTGCCGTCAAGGGCGATGCTGTTCAAGGAGGCGCTGGGTGACCCCATTCTCGTGCCAAGCAAAAGGGCCGCCCTTTCGGGCAGCCCTTTTTTCTTGCTTGGTGGGGTGGCGTCACTCAAACTGGGTACTTAACTATATGTTTTAACTGTAAAAATATTGAGTTTGATTTTTGACATACCCCCAAATGTACCCCCATAGGCATACGTATGGTGTAGGACGGCGGTTCAATCCCCTGACAGGGGCTCACTCCACCAGCTGAGCCAAGGCTCCAGGTCGGCAGACGCTATCTGGGTGAACTTGATTAGACTTTCAGAGCGATGCTCGCTGGCCAGCATGAGGCCCTGCTGAAGAGAAAGCCACACTGATCGACCTGCACCAGCGCATGGGTAGGCCTGCAAGCCGGGCGTGGCCATTCCCGCGCAGTACTGGAGTCATCCGCCCTCACGGAGGTTCAGCAGGCAGTCAAGTAGGGTGACTATGTAGCAGACAATGTCTTCATTCCCATTTCGCTAACCGCTGCCCGAAGTTCTTGTCCGCCTCCTGTTCGCGATAGCTGAAGCAGTTCGTTGATACCTGTTGCACTGCTAAATTCAACTTCCTCATAAAGACAAACCGGGATCTCTCGGTTGTTTTTGAAGCGCTTATCTGGCCCCCCCTTCTTATTGACGTACTGCCACGTCCTTTCGACTACCTGAGCATCTGATGGTACGCCGCTGGTTTCGATGAATTTTGCCGCGCGGATATTGATATCTAAGTCTCTGTAGTTGATAGCCCCAATTCCTGATCCATCGTAGATAAAAAGACGATCTGGCAAAAAATGCAGGCTCCGCTTTCCTAGTCCTATGGTGTAGGTCTCGACGTTGGTCTTAAGGAATGGCGGACTGGCTTTCCGGATGGTAGCGTTGAGGCGTTTTACAACGGCACCAGCCCCAGCATGATACTTGCTGTCATATACCTTGGCTGAGCTCTGGATATGCCATGTGCGAGCACAGGTGGCCAAGGCATTTGCGGCTTCGTGGAGGCGGGTATATGCCGTTTCCATCTGGCTATCGAGGTCATACATCAACACGGTTGATTTTCGCAGATCATCTTTGACGTAGAGAAAAGCTGTAGCTGTGCTGCCTGCTACCAGCAAGAGCACCTGTGCCCAGGTTTCCCAGTCGTTTGCAAAGCCGTAAGCAATCAGCGCCAGAAACAATGCGGCTGACCCTGGCCAGAATCGCCACTTCTTGTGCTTGGCGTTCAGCTCGTCGATCAACGCACGAGAAGATGAGTCGACAATCTGGGATGCGTCTGCACTGGCAATCTCGATCATGGCGCCCAGCGTTGGGTCAATTGACGGGGATGCCGGCACTTGCTGTGGGATAGGGCGCGCCGCTCTCTGCTGGGGTGATGATGGGTGGGCCGAGGGGATTGTGGCTCGGTAATAGATGCCTCCAACTCCCATGTGAACATAGTTGCCTCGCGGCCCAGTACCGATTCGAAAGCCTTTGATTCCAGCCGAGATGCCAACGCCAGACTTTGAAAGGTTGAAGCGAAATGGTCCGACACGGACACTTTTGCGCAAATAGACTCCCATCGAATTACTTCCTTTTACGTCTTGCTGGGCAAGTCAGAGTTTCGTCATTTTCTCGCGTTGCTAGCAAAATACCAGAGTATGGCTGCTGCGTGCAGGACCGCATAGCTGGTAGGTTTGTCAGTCAGAGGGCGCTAGTTTCGGCTGTAGTTTTGGTCTGGGGGTCGTTTTCACCAAATATGGCCGGATTCAGCTTTCTCCATGTCTGGGGCGCCTTTTAAGGTGTCGGCGGGCCCCAGTTTGAGTATTGTAGTGGCTCTGCCACGAAGTGAATTGGCAATGACGTTGGCCCTCCATTTGGTTCGGGCCTGCATGGGAGGGGGCATGGAAGTAACACTAAGTACCGCAGTGGCGGTCTCCTTCGCTGGTGCCCAGAACACCATCCCTGTTCTCAATGCCGTCAAACTCGAAAACAAGAGCGGGGCTGACCGGGCTAACCTAGTCCTGACGATCACGGCTGAGCCTGACTTCCTGTTGCGACCCCTGGCTATCCATTTAACCAGTCTCGCGCCTGGCGAGGAGTTCATCGGGCATCAGCCTACATTGCTGATCCGCCACGACTACCTGGCCTCGTTGGATGAGGCTGTGCGCGGTACCCTGCTGGCCGAAGTGCGGTGCGGCGAAGAACTGCTGACATCCGCCAGCGCCCCGATTGAGCTGCTGGCCTATGACGAGTGGGCTGGTCACCGCCAACTTCCGGAGTTGCTGGCCGCCTTCGCCCAGCCCAACAGCAAACCTGTAGCGGCACTGATGCACCGCGCCTCCGAGAAGCTGCAGTCACAGCACCGAGAGTCCTTGCACGGCTATCAATCCAAGGACCGTCACGCCGTGGCCCGTCAGGTCGCGGCGCTTTATGCCGCGATTTCGGAACTGCAAATCCATTATAGCAATCCACCCGCCAGCTTCACGGGCCAGGGCCAGAAGATCCGCCTGCCCGAGCGCCTGCTGGAGGAGCGGCTCGGCACCTGCCTTGACCTTGCCATGCTGCTGGTATCCTGCCTAGAGCAGACAGGACTCAATCCACTCGTTTTTCTGGAGGAGGGCCACGCTTGGGTCGGCTGTTGGCTTTATGACAGCAGCCTGACCACTCCCTCCGTGGATGATCGCCAGCAATTGCGCAAACGACTGGATGCAGGTGAGCTGATCGCCGTCGAAGCTACCTGCCTGACTCCGCAATCGCAGGCCAGTTTTGCTACTGCCGTCAAACTCGGTGCGGAGAAATTGGCAGAGGGCCGCGAGCCTCGCTTCGACCTCGCCATTGATATCAAACGTACCCGCCAGGGTATGCAAATCTTGCCCCTGCCGATTCGCCGGAAGGTAACGGATGGGGACGGTGCGGATGCTGAAGTGGACGACATTTCTTCGTCCCGATCAGACATTGAGGACCTGGCCTTGCCGCCGCTGGCCCCCGAAGTTGTCATCCCCAACACCACCAGAGGTGAGCTGGAAACCGGCAGCCGTATCGATCAGTGGCGCGCGAAGTTGCTCGACCTGACCCTTCGCAACAAGATGATCAATTTCCGGCCCTCAAAGCAGACGATCCCGCTGTTCTGCCCCACCGCCGCTGCGGTGGAAGATCTGCTGGCCGATGGCCGCACCCTCAAGCTGCGCTCCCTCAATGACCTGCTGGGCGATACCGACCCCCGTTCCGAGGATATGGCGGTACGCCGCACCGCCGCCAATTTCCGCGAGCACGCCGCCAGGGATGCCATTACCCGCAACGAGTTGTTGGCTGAACTGACCGGCAAAGAACTGGATGGGCGCCTGACCGAGGTCTTTCGCTCCGCGCGTACGGCGCAGGAGGAGGGAGGCTCCAATACCCTGTTTCTGGTGCTGGGCATGTTGCAGTGGGTAGAGGCCAAGGACAGTGAACGCAAACTCCTGGCTCCACTGGTCATGGTGCCGGTGACCCTGGAACGCAAAAGCGTCAATGGCGGTTTCACACTCAAGCGCCACGATGACGACACTATCGTCAACCCGACCCTGCTTCAGCTGCTCGAAAATCAGTTCGACCTGGTCATTGAGGGCATGGGCCACGGCGGCGAGTTACCCACCGACGGCTCTGGCGTGGACATTCCGCAAATCTGGGCACGGTTCCGTAACGCCGTCATCGACATGCCTGGCTTTGAGATCATTCCCGACGTTTGCCTGGGTCTATTTTCCTTTACCAAATACCTGATGTGGAAGGACCTCACCGACCGCATCCAGGACCTGATGCAAAGTCCGCTGGTGCGGCATCTTGCCAACAAGGCCGACGAGAAAGATCAGGAGGCCATGAACCTGGCCGGTACTTTCGCCCGCGAAGCCCATCTCGACGACCTGAAACGGCCACAGGACATCTACACGCCTATCGACTGCGACAGCTCCCAACTGGCTGCCGTCAACGCGGCGGCCGATGGCCACAGCTTCGTGCTGGAGGGGCCGCCGGGCACTGGCAAGTCGCAGACTATCACCAACATCATTGCCGACACCCTGGCGCGGGGTAAGACCGTACTCTTTGTGTCAGAGAAGATTGCCGCCCTCAGTGTCGTTCACGACCGCCTTAAAAAACTTCAGCTCGGCGCCTTTCTGCTGGAGCTACATTCCGCCAAAGCCACCAAGAGCGGTGTACTTGCCCAGCTCAACGCCGCCCTTAGCGCCGGAGCCCAGCACAGCGCAACTGGCTGGGAGGCTGAGGCCAACCGAATCGGCCATCTCCGGCGTGGCCTCAATGACTACGTCCGTACACTGCATCAGGAACATCCCAACGGCCTCACGGTGTTTAACTCACTAGCGCTGGTGGTCGAGCAGGAAGATATCACCGGTAGCGGCTTCGACTGGCAGGATGCCGACACCCACAATCGCGAACAGCTGGATGGACTGCGCAGCCTTGCCCGCCGACTTGGTACCATTGGCTCCCTGATCCAGGATGCCGACAAGGAGGCCCTTGGCTATATCAAGCGCCGGCAATGGTCACCTGGCTGGCAGACCGAACTGTTGGCTGCCACCGGCACCTGTATAAAGAAGCTGGACGAACTTCAGGTCGCTGTCACCGCTGTTACCTCTGCGTTGGGGATCAGCCTCAAGACCGGTAGCGAAGCCGAGCGTGGCCGTTTACACCAGCTTGCCGCCATGCTGCTTCACTATCAGTCTGAATACGGCCCGCTGCTGACCGATCCCAATTACTCATCCAGTCAGGCCCTGCTGCACACCCTTGCCGGTCATGGCCGGGTGCGTCAGCAAGCCGCTGACCAGTTATTTCGCGATTACGGCGAGGGTATCCTGAGTGTTGATGCTGCCGTCCTCACTCAGACATGGAGTCAGAGCCAAAGCTTCTGGATATTCAAGCGTTGGCTCGCTCAGTTCCGTATACGCAACCTGCTCAAGCTCCACCTTAGGGCTGGGAAGCGTCCACTGGCACAAGCCGTTTCTCCATTTCTGGAGCAATTGGCCATCGTTCAGCGCGAGGACAAGGTATTGGAGGGGCAGGCCGGCGCTGCCTCACGTATTCTTGGCGGCCTCTGGCTCAAGGAGAACAGCAACTGGGAAACCATCAACAAGGCTTCCGCATGGCTGACCGAGTTTGAGCAGGCCACCCAGGAGCTTGCTGGCACCGACCTAGAACAATTGCTGGCAGTCCGCTCAGCACTCACTCAGCGCCTGACGGCTATGGCTTCTGCCTTCAGGCAAGACGGCACCATTGGACGCAGCCTTTTGGCCTATCAGTCCAGCCGGGATGCCACTACAGCCAGCGTCGACAGCCTAGCCACGTTGGCATCGACGTCGTCCTCCGCTCTGATTGGCGATCCTGATCACCCCAATTTGGTTGGCGATCTTCGCCATCTATTGGCGAGATGGGTGAGTGCCAGCAAGCAATTGCGCGACTGGTGCCAGTGGCAGGATGTCCGTCAGTCCGCTCTGGCGGAAGGGATGCAGCGCTTCGTCAATAGTATCGAAGTTACCCCAGACCTGACCGGGGACTATGCCACTGATTACTTCGAGCTCTCTTACACCCAATGGTGGTTGGACCGTATCGTGGACCGGACGCCCTTGCTTAGCGGTTTCTCTGCTCTGGACCATGAGCAGAAAATTCATGACTTCCGGGAGGCCGACCAACGCTTTGCCGACCTGACCCGCGCGCAGGTGCAGGCCACTCTGGCGGCAAGGGTGCCGGCATCTGCCATGGCGCCCAAGACAACGCCGCTCGGTATCCTCAACCACGAACTGCAGAAGAAAAAGATGCACCTGCCGGTGCGCAAGCTTTTGGCTACCCTGTCCGGAGTGCTGCCGCGCCTCTGCCCTTGTCTGCTCATGTCCCCCCTGTCGGTGGCGCAATACCTTGATGCCAAGACCCGCTTTGACCTGGTGGTCTTTGACGAGGCCTCACAAATCCCGACCTGGGACGCCATCGGTGCCATTGCTCGGGGCAAGCAGGTTATCGTGGTCGGTGACCCCAAGCAGTTGCCACCCACCAACTTCTTTGGCAGTGGTGGTGCTAGCGATGGCATGGACGAGGACGACATTCAGGACCTGGAAAGTATCCTCGACGAATGCATCGGCTCCGGCCTACCCACCCATACGCTGAAGTGGCATTACCGCAGCCGCCGCGAATCCCTGATTGCCTTCTCCAACGCCCGTTACTACGGCTCCCAACTGGTCACTTTCCCGTCGCCGGCAACACCCGACAAAGGCGTCACCTATCACCCGGTGGCGGGGACCTACCAGCGTTCCGGTGCCCGTACCAACCGGCAGGAAGCGGAGGCCATTGTCGCCTTCATCCGCAAGCACTATGCGGATGCTACTGAACGGCATCGCTCCATAGGGGTCGTGACGTTCTCACAGCCGCAGCAGAAGCTGGTGGAAGACTTGCTCGATGCGGCCCGCCGCACCGACGCCAACCTCGATACCCAGATCAGCGCGCAGACCCGCGAACCGGTCTTTATCAAAAACCTGGAAAACGTGCAGGGTGATGAGCGCGACATCATTCTGTTCTCCATCTGCTATGGACCGGATGAAAACGGTCGCGTGTATATGAACTTTGGCCCTCTCAATCGCGATGGCGGCCACCGCCGCCTCAACGTGGCCATCACCCGCGCCAAGGAAGAGGTACACATCTTTGCCACCTTGCGCCCGGAACAAATGGACCTGGCGAAGACCAAGGCCAGCGGTGTGGCCGACCTCAAGTATTACCTGGAATTTGCCATCAAGGGGCCGCGTGCCATCCTTGCACAATCAGCGCCGACGGGCCTGCCGCCGGAAAGCCCGTTCGAATCCCAGGTCATGCAATACCTGCAGGAAGACGGTTGGCAGGTGCATCCCCAAGTGGGTTGTTCCAGTTATCGTATCGACCTGGCCGTCGTAGACCCAGAAGAGCCCGGTCGTTACTTACTGGCGGTGGAATGTGACGGAGCCACCTACCATAGTGCAGCTACCGCCCGCGACCGTGACAAACTCCGGCAGATGGTGCTGGAGCGGCTAGGCTGGCGCGTCCACCGCATCTGGTCCACAGAGTGGTGGACCAATCCCCAGCGGGAGAAGGCGAGGCTGCACGCGGCAATTGAAGCAGCCCAGCAGGCACCGAGGGATTCCGATATGCCGATCCCGGAGGTTGTTGTTGAACCCATTGACGACATCATCCCTCCTATCATGACCTCGCCGGAGGAAACAGAGAAAGTCGGAATTGGCGGTGAACCTATATATGCGCGAGGAGCCTCAGCCGCCAGCACAGCCACCAAGGCAGCCCCTTACATCCAAGCAGCCCTTGCACCCGGCAACCGTGATGCCTTCCTGTTGCCTTCAGAAAGTCAGGCGATTCGCGAGAAGATTCGCTTGATCGTGGAACAGGAAGGCCCGGTCAGCGAGGTTGTGATCCGCAAGCGTATCTGCGAAGCCTACGGTTTCGACCGTGCGGGCAACCGAATTCAGGAGCGTATGCAGATGCTGCAGCAGGGGTGTGGCAACCAGGGTAAGGAAAACGAGCGCCAGTTCCTGTGGCCCAGTGCGCTGGATATTAATTCCTGGAGAGGCCTCCGCCAGAGTGGCGGGCGGGATGTTGCTGATATACATGTGCTGGAGTTGGCGAACTTGGCCCGAGCCGCACTCGAAGAGCTTGTTGTTGCCGACGAAGCGACGATTATCAAACAGATGGGCAGCCTGTTAGGTATTCAGCGGGTGGCTGCCCCCACTCAAGCGCGGCTAAAAAAGGGTTTGGATATTCTCGCGGGTAAAGGTTTGACTGAAGCCGTGTCCGGGGGCTGGAGACTGAAGTAGTAGTCTTTTGAGGTCAACATATCCCACTATGCAGTGCGAGAGGGCACTTCATCCTTGCCGGCTCTCAAGTTGTCCAGGTAGTCCGCCCAGTCCTGCATCATGGATCGGCGCTCATCGAGAAATCTGGCGCGGTCGTAGGCTCCATCGTTGGGGTCACAAACGCTGTGGGACAATTGACGCTCAATAGCGCGATCTGGGTATCCAAGCTTTTCAGCGATTAGGGTGCTGGCCATAGCACGAAAGCCATGCCCAGTCATTTCTTCCGAGTCGAACCCCATGCTATCAAGAGCCGATGATATAGCTCCACTGCTCATTGGACGGAAATCATTTCTGTAACCAGGAAAAACATACTTCCCATGTCCGGAAAATGCATGTAGCTCCCTGAAAATATCTAGAGCCTGACGTGACAGGGAAACGATATGGTCTTTTTTTGTCTTACTTACCATAAAACACCATTCTGCCGTGTCAAAATTGATGTCTCTCCACTCAGCCTTACGCAATTCCCCTGGCCTGACAAATAGAAGTGGTGCGAGCCGTAAGGCACACTTAACCACGAAGGTGCATTCGTAAGAATCGATTTGTCTAAGCAGTGTACCAACTTGAAGTGGTTCGATGATGGCCGCCATGTGCCTGACTTTGGGCTTTTTCAGAAAGCCAGCGAGATTCCGTGCAGGATTCGTCAGCGCTCGCCCAGTTTGAATCGCATGATCGAATACTTGGGAAAGAATACCTTGGGTACGACGCGCAGTTTCCGTGTTGCCGCGATCACTTATGGTCAGCATAACCGGAAGGATATCCATCGGATTGATCTGTGTGATGGGCATACGTCCCAGTACTGGAAGTACGTCGCGATCCATGCGACGAGAGACTTGGCCGAAATAAGATGGTTCCCACTCCTTTTTCTTTATCTCGAGCCACTCCAGCATGAACACGCTGAAGCCGTCCTTTACCTCAACATGCTGAGGCCGTTTCTCCGCCTTTCTAAGGGCTGATGGATCACTGCCTGAAGCAACACATTGACGGGCCTTGTCTCTTTTGTCCCTTGCCATCTTCAGGGTTGTATCAGGATAAGTCCCCAGCGATATGGTTTTTTTCTTGCCATCAAAGGAATAGGAAAATCGCCACCGTTTGGCCCCGTTGGTAGTGACCTGAAGGCTCATGCCCTTCCCGTCTGCAACTTTGTAATCCCTAGTCTTTGGTTTGAGGGATTTTATCATGACATCGGTCAATTTCATTTTTATGCACTGGTTAGACAGCAGGTGCCAGTTTACTACTTAGCTTGTTCCCTAGAAATATGCGGGGTACAGAACCAATGATAAAATATTTAAGAGGTATTGAGGGATTGTCGTATTTGATTGGACAGTTTTGATGCACCATCCCGGCGGATACGGTCGTTTTATGGTTACAAAACACATACGGTTCGTCTTGGGCGCGCGCAGACCTAGTTGAAAGCTCCACCACAGATTTTGGTGATGGGCTCTTGGTGTAAACGGATGGATAAAGCTGTTCTTCAGCGGCGGTTAGTATGGCAGCCAAACGAAATAAATGAGGCCAAACATCAGGTGGTGGAATAAATGAAAATCGATTTTGTATGTAGTTGGAGCATAAAATCAATATTAGCGTAGTGGCTATTCGTAATTTACCGATAAAGTTACCGATTCTATTCATTGGTTGCTGTTGATGTGTTTTGGCGCTAATTTATCGCGTATTCGCCAGTAACAGTTAATCTGCACAAGAGATTTAGCTGCTGTTGGAGCTAATTGTTGTTAAAAACGATGGAAAATGAGTCATCCAAAATGAGATCCAATATCTTGAAAAATATGGCAATTGAAATTTCGATTACCGACAATGTTGCCGATCAATACTTCGCGCTGAAGCTGCCAACGTAAGGGATGTGCCTTCTACACGGGGTGATCAATAATGTGTTTGCCATTGATTTTCTTGGAGATACATATCCTCATGGGCAACACTTCGGGATGTCAGACCAGAATTGTATCCCAATTTGACAGCAGGGGCCTTCTGTCAAAATGCAAAATAAAATGGGGTTGGCATGTACTCCCTGAAAGCCCCGTTGTAAACTTTTCTCCGAGGGTGGACTCACGGCGCTTTGAATGCGCAAGATGAGTTGCTTAGCGCGGAGTTTTCTAACTTTCGTCGCCCGATCAAAACGTGGCGTTAGCCATGCACGGAATTCTTTTGCGCAAATAATAATAAGATAGGTCGATGGCCTATCATCGTTGTCGTGCGCTGCTCAGCAACAGCGTGAAACGGACGGCAAGGGTAATGTGCTCTGCAGGCCGTTTGCTGTACCAAATCATTTGCCGGCGTCCGTATACATAGAGGATGGCACTGGCATCCTGGCGCATTCGGTGGTGGTCAGATCGATGTCGTTTGCCAGTTGTCGTGGAGCTTTGATCCGGGCGCAAATGGGGAGGCCTCCAAGACCGCTGTCAGGATTCTGAGGCTGGCAAGGGAATAAGGGATTGATCAACGGCGCCATGCTTCTGCACGCACCAAGCAGGGGAGGCGTCCGAGGCTGGTCAGGTCACTGCGCGACAAATTGGGTGCGTCATTCTTGGCAGATTTGCAGCGGCCATAGTAGTCTTGTGTCTATGATTCACGGTGCACCGGGCTTCCCTATATTGCCGCAATACTTGGGCTGTATGCTAAGGCGTTTGCCGCTCCAATGTCGCATGCCACAAGGGCGCGCGTCGCGTATGCCGTTCAGGGTACCCGGCAGACGGTAAGGGGCCTGTAGTTGGCACCGATGCCAAAGTTGCGGACGCTGGTCGATTTAATGCCTTGGCCGCCATGTAGCGGTGTTTGCCGTCCGGCTCAGCGTACCCTCAACCTCAGGCTTCTACTGGCGTGCCGTTTGCTTCATGCCGATCCTGATTGATGGCCGGCAAACTGCAATCGATATACGCCAAAGAGCCGTGCCCTGTATGTGGAGATGGAAATGAACGGTATTAACTGTGCATGGCCAATGAGCTTGGCGCCACCGGACAAGCGGATTAGGGAGCGTTTGTCGCCGTCACCCACAGGAGGCGTCCGCAACCAGAATTGGGGTCGCCGCGACACATAATGCGCTGCCATCCGACAATAGGGCCGTTACTACGATGGCCGTTTTTTTATGACATTGTGCGGTAAATACTGCTATGAATATTGAGGACAACAGACTTTACAATTTGAGGGACTTGAATAGGCTGAATGTCAATGATCTTGAGTTGTTGGAGGCGGCGGCTGCGCGTGAAGACCGCGAGAGGGTTCGCCTTTGTGTGCTTGTGCCCAGTGACAACCACGTCAGGCTCACGTGTGAGAATAAGGATGACGTATATGTCATGACGACATTTCCGGGGGCTGATGATATTTCATCCAGGTTTGAGCCTACAATGACCGGCAATAAAATAAAAGCGCTGGTACTTGACCCGGAGCATTGCGAAGAACTCGTGACTGCCGGCAATGCTGATGTTTGGATGTTTAAGGAGGCCTATGAATCGATGGAGGATTCGAACTTACCACTTCCCAAAACACTGGCTCTCAAGCAGCCCACCCTTGCATTGCCACCTGCTAAGCGAATTGATATGGCAAGAGGAGAGCCAGAATGGCGCTACGCCGTTTTTAATGGCAGGGATGGACAGCTCCAGCACGGGCGACTTAGACATCGCCCGTTTACTGTTGGTCGAGATGATATTCATATCCTTGGATATGATCTGAGGCGATTTCAAGAGAGAAATAATTCAGGCTCGGCTCAAAAAATAGCCTTCTCAACATCAGAGAGCAACTCCCTTACAAATGCCACGCAACAAACGAGTGAGCCCTCGCAAACACTAACGGCTGACATGCCAAAAGCTAAGCGTCCCGGTAGGAAAAAGGGAGAGGTCGAAGAGAAAGGGAAAGCTGCTTTGAGAGAGCTTGTTGAATTTATTGAAAAATTAGGGACACTCTGAATAACCCCTCCAATCTGGCATAATTCATAAAAAATACCGCTGAGGAGTCAGCCATGGACCAGATCACGTTTGCCGAAGCCGAATATGACAACAAACGGCGCAAGACACGGCGA